>BNJU01005409.1_pt1 | contig 24837 bp, 40 predicted proteins | sample 8539281 | NCBI WGS metagenome assembly BNJU01 (sample SAMD00202456, study PRJDB9452) | human saliva metagenome | isolation source: human saliva | place: Japan
AAAAAGTTGTAATGTTCAATTTTAATAAATACAAAAGAGAACAACTTGTATGAGGTGACCCCTAAAAGTTAGACTTTTTTACGAGATGACTTTGGTCATCTCTTTTTATGAAGTTAGAAGATGTTGTCTGTATTGAACAGGACTCATCCATCCTAACTTTTCTTTTTATTCGTTGCTCATTGTAATAATTTATAAATCTTTCTATTTTTAACTTCAGTTCATCGAAACTATAGTACATGACTCCATAGTATATTTCTTGTTTAATCAGTCCAAAGAAGTTTTCCATTACCGAGTTATCAAGGCAGTTTCCTTTTCGAGACATACTCTGGAAGATTCTTTCTTCTTTTAATCTGTGTGTATAAGCGTTCATCTGATATGCCCATCCTGATCAGAATGAAATGTTCTTCTGTATGGACAGTCTGCAGTGATTGTAATAGCTTTCTCCAAGGCATTCATCACGTTTTCTGCAGAAGGTCTCTTACCAATTTCGTAACTAAGTATCTCACCACTACACATATCCATAAATGGATCTAGATAAAGCTTATGTATTGTCATATGCCCCTTTTTATCGACTTCATAATACTTGAATTCAGTTGTATCAGTTGTTATTTTCTGATGCGGTATATGTGTCTTGAAGCGTCTGTGAATTCTATTAGGTGCAACTCTTCCAACTGTTCCTCTATAAGAACTGTATTTTTCTGCTTTTTGCGAGTATAAGACGTTACCTGTAAGTGAAGCTTTTGTATGATTCTCTGTACTTTCTTTTTTTATTAATGGTATATCCATTGTTGCAAAGTTCTCCAACGATTCTACGGTAGCCATAATCCTTATTGTTTATACGAATTTCTTGTATGTTTTCTTCAAGCTTTTTATCAGGATTTTCTCTATCAAATCTCTTTTGCCAATACATATATGTCGCTTTTGGCATTCCGGTATATAAGAGAAGGTCTTTTAGCTTGAACTTTTGTCGGAGACTGTTGATGACGAGTGCCATTCTCTCATTTTTTCCTCGTCCTCTAAACGCAGCCTCCTCAGTTCTTTTAAAAATGCATTCTCTATTCTTAACCGAAGAAGTTCCTCTTCTAATTCCTTTATATGTTCTACACTTGTATTAACGGATGCCTCTTCTACGAGTTTGTTTTGAGTCTTCCTATCTATCTTATCCATAGCTTTCCTTCGACCCTTTCGGCATGATTTTAACGCATCAGGACCTGCTATACGAAAGCGATTAACCCAGCTGCCAATCGTGGCTGGGTTCTTAATGCCATTCTGTATAGCTAACTCTTGATATGTGATTTCACTTGCTAAATACAACTCTACAATAGAAAGTTTCATTTCGAAAGAATAAACTTCATTTTCTCGTGAGCGCAATAAACCATCATTTCCAAATGCTTTATAGTTTTTCACCCATTTGTGTAGCTGGGATTTAGAGGTTAATCCATATTTTTTTGAAAGATATAGAATTCCTCCTTTACCATTCAAATATTCTAAAACTATTTTTTTCTTGAATTCAAAACTATGTTTTGTCATAAAAATACCGACCTCCATTCGTTAGATTCTTGGTCTAACTTTTTGGGGGTCGGTACAGTCATGATGTTCTCTCTCTTTGAGCAATTCTTACTTAGCCATTGCTGCTACTTCAGCAGCGAAGTCGTCCTGCTTCTTTTCAATACCTTCACCTACGATGTACTTAACGAACTTAACAACTTCAGCGTTGTTTTCCTTTAAGTACTGACCGCACTTGAGGTTAGAATCTAAGAAGTATTCCTGGTCAACTAAGCACATATCCTGTAATGCTTTAGATACACGACCTTCAATGATTCCAGCCTTAACCTTTTCAGGCTTGTTTGCAAGGCTTGGATCATTTGCCATGATTCCTTCTTGAACTTCACGTTCATGAGCTACAACTTCCTGTGGCATTTCATCACGTGATACATATGTTGGGTTCATAGAAGCAACCTGCATTGCCATATTCTTAGCAACTTGAGCATCTGTAGTACCCTTTAACAACTGTAACAGCAACGATACGTCCACCTTGGTGAGTATAAGAACCGAATAATTCATCATCGCTCTTTTCAACGATTTCGAATCTTCTTAATGTAATCTTTTCTCCGATAATAGCAACTGCAGCAATGAATGAATCATTCAATGTGCCTTCTGCTGTAGGAAGAGCTAATGCCTCTTCAACAGTCTTAGCGTTCGAATTGAAGATTGTCTTAGCAGCTTCATCTAATAGAGCTAAGAAACGATCATTCTTAGCAACGAAGTCTGTTTCAGAGTTAACTTCTAATACAACAGCTTTGTTACCTTCGATTAAGATCTTAGCTAAGCCTTCAGCAGCAATTCTGCCTTCCTTCTTAGCAGCCTTAGCAATACCCTTTTCACGAAGCCAGTCAATAGCCTTCTTTATTTCGCCTTCGCATTCTGTAAGAGCCTTCTTACAGTCCATCATTCCTGCGCCTGTTAATTCACGCAATTCTTTTTACTTGAGCAGCTGTGATTTGCCATTTTTACTAGCCTCCTCAGTAGCTGGTGCTGTTGTAGCTTCTGCTTCAGCAGCTGGACGTGTTGTCTGACGGTTTCCGTTAGCGTCTCTACGGAATACACGACGTTCGCCATTGTAGTTTCCACGACGTTGAGCCATCTGAGCACGACGTTCTTCGAACTTCTGTCTTCTCTTACGTTCATATTCAGCAGCCTGCTGTTCAACGTTGATGATTACATCCTTCATTGTGATGTCTTCAGCTGTCTCATCTTCTTGGTGAGCAACTTCTAATACACCACCCTTAGCTTCTAAGATAGCGTCAGCAATAACACTTACCATTAACTTGATAGAACGTACTGCATCATCATTTGAAGGGATTGGGAAGTCTACTAAATCTGGATCAGCATTTGTATCGATTAAAGCGAATACTGGGATGTTTAACTTACGTGCTTCAGCTACTGCGTTGTGCTCTTCTAATGGGTCTACAACGAAGATTGCATCTGGCAACTTCTTCATTCCCTTAATACCGCCAAGGAAGTTTTCAAGTCTTTCCTTCTTCTGTAAGAGAACTGCTTGTTCCTTCTTTGTGTAAACTGCTAACTGTCCGTTTGCTTCCATTTCTTCAATCTCTAATAACTTCTTGATTGACTTCTGGATTGTGCGGAAGTTAGTCATTGTTCCACCTAACCATCTCTGGTTGATGTAGAAGCTTCCACTTCTTAATGCTTCTTCAAGAATTGTTGCCTGAGCTTGCTTCTTAGTTCCTACGAATAGGATCTTTCCGCCGTCTTCAGCAATCTTCTTTAAAGCATCATAGGCTACTTCTAATTTAGCCTGTGTCTTTGCTAAGTCGATGATATATACACCATTCTTAGCTGTGTAGATGAACTGCTTCATCTTTGGGTTCCACTTGCGTGTCTGGTGACCAAAGTGTACGCCGTTCTCTAACATTTTTCCTCATTGAAACAACAGTCATATTTTTCTATTTACCTACCTTTCCGTTGTTTTTCCACCACAGTTTCGAACACCATCAACATACGGCATGTTCATAGCGAACCCATATGCACGGGATAATGAATTCACTGTGTGAGAAGTACATCTTCCTTTTGCATAACAAAAGTACAAAAGATGCCATTCATGATATTAGCATAAAACCCTATAGAAGTATAGGGTTTTATACAATTTTTCTATCATAAACAGCATTCCAGCTTATTACTTCAATTATTCTCTAGCATAAGTGTCTTATCTTTCAACTTTTGCTATTTTATTCGCATAACGTTGAAGATTTTTATTGTGTGAGATAATTAATACCATCTTATTTTTAAGTAATGGCAGGATTTCATCAAAAAGCCTTTGCCTCTGTATCAGCATCCATCGAACTTGTTACTTCATCCAAGATGATAACATCCACATCTTTGCAATTGGCAATTAATCTTCCCAATACAATTTTTCTGCTTGTCACCACCAGATAGATTAGTCCCATCAGATGTGAGTTTTAAGATTTTCTTTTTCCAATAAATTTATCAAAAATGACATTTTTTTCGTACTCTTGATTTGCATCAGCATTTAATTCAATATTATCTTTTTACTGTTCCATTAAAAATTGAATTCATTTGTGATACATATGCCACTCTCTTTCGCAGTGAAGATAAGAGAATTTTTCTTTTGTTCAATACCATTGAAGAAAATATTGTCCGCATCCACCAAAACCCATTAATGATTTTACAAAGCTTGATTTTCCTGTTCCAGTTTCACCAGAAATAAATACAATATCTCCTTGGTTAAATGTTATGTTTATATTTTGTATTAAGATGTTCTTTTATATTGAATTGTAGTCCTTTTAAACTCAATGTTTCTAATATGATCAATTTCATCTCCACCCATTCTCTCTAAATTATTCTCAATATCATTTGTCAAGAATTCAAAGAAGCATTCACATCTTTCATATTTACATTTAATGACACCAAATCATTAAATGCCTCAAAACAGATAACAATAATCATAATATCAAACAGGAACATTGACATATCTATACTATTATTTGCAAAGTAAGATTGCTAATACCAAGTACATGACATACTGAAGATTTGCGATGATACTATTTAAAACATAACAGAAATTTCCTGCATATGTATTGATATCTGTTGTTTCACGATGAATATCATGTACATTTTGATTTAGAATACTTTGTATTTTTGCTCGAACCACCAAATTGTTTAATAAATTCAACATTATTAAAAATAGAAATATTATCCGCAAAGCGTGAAGCACACACATCTTGAAGTCTCTTACTTTTTCTTAGAAAGCTGAATATTTAAAACCTTATAGCCGTAATACTGAATTACTAGCAACAATCCCAGTATTCCAATTAACAACAAACTATCTTTTACCAATCAATACCAAGCACAGAATAATCGTTAAAATCGTTTTAATATAACTTGAATTGTCGTAAGGATAAAATCCGCAAATTGATATACTGCTGTACCGATTCTCCTCAATATAGTATGCCGCACCCTTTTCATTGTATTTTTGGCATACTACCATTGTTAACTCATTAAAAAAATTTCCATGTTGATATTCTGTTTATATTTTTACAATCGCACTTTTCGTAATTTGAATGATTAGTAGATTAATTAGCAGTGTAACAACGATAATCAAAAAAATGACCAGGTATTTTTCTGATTTCTAAATCGCCATCAATTACCTTCGAAACTGTAATTGGTACATGAATGCTAATAAAGCTTGAATAATAACAAGAATTGTAATTATACCAACATATCTTCCATTATCCTTAATTAGCCGAAATACATTTTTCAATTTCATAAAAATGTTCCCCCTAAACACGATTCAAAATTGGTTCTATCAAGCAACCCTTCTTTATAAAAAGATTTTAGTACCAAATCTTATATATATATATTTCCCAATATTATTTTTGAAAATATCAAATTATTTACTTAATATTTGAAAAATATTTTCATTATTATCGATATATTTTTGAAGGATATTTGAAATTCTTAAGAATAGTGCGACCCTATAACTTATTACAAAAAGATGACTATATCTGAATACTAATATCAGTACTCTATAGTCATCTCTATCGAATCACATAGATTCTAATTTTTTTATAACAAACTCTTCGCCAGTTTTACTGCAATATCGAAATACAGGAATCTTGCATCACTTTCATTATCCCCAAGGATACGTGGAGCCCACTCTAACTTACTTAGATCATCTGCAGTATAGAGGAATTGGTATAACTCATATCCTCTAAAAATCTGTTACTGCCTGCAATGCTGCACATTCCATTTCTACACAGATACAACCTTCTTCAACACGCTTATTTTTCTGATTGACTGTCTCACGATAGAAACAATCTGTTGTCCAGGTTTTACCGAAGATATAATCAACACCTAGTTTATCGAACAGTTTGGCAATTACACTCGCATTCTTCACACGAATATAATCGCTTGCTGGAGCGTAGTGATAACTGACACCTTCATCGCGATAGGCATGCGTTGGAATAATACAATCTCCTTCTGGAATTTGTACTAGTGCACCACATGAGCCAAAGATAATAAACTTCTTTACACCGAAGATAACTGAAATTTCTTCAATGAGTCCACTGGCACCGACTGCGCCTACTTCATTTTGATAAATACCGATCGTTGTATCTTTATAACGGTATACCGCATATTTTTCCCACTGGCAGATCCCTGGCATCTTTTTCCATAGGTAGTTCTGTTAAATCTCCAGAAGTGATTAATTCATTCATTACCTTGTGCGAGAAGATACCGATACAAACATCTACGTTTCTGAACTTTGGGGATACACTTTTTCTGGCGAAATAAATACATCGCTAGTATCAAATGAGTCTGTAATCATTTTTACCTCTTTCTTATTTTCGCACTCTTGGAGTGTGGATGTGCTTCATCCACGACTTTGCGGAGTCGATCTTGTGTGACGTGGGTATAGATTTGTGTTGTACCAAGATTTTTCATGTCCCAGTAATTCCTGTACGATACGTAAATCTGCACCATTATCCAACATATGTGTCGCAAAAGCTATGACGTATCATATGGGGATGGATATGAATTGGAAGATTTGCGTCTTCTCCTGCTTTTTCACAGATGAGCTGAATACTTCTAGCAGAGATTGGTCTACCATTTTGATTCACAAAGAGAATATCGTTTTCCTCTGTCTTCTCCATGAATGTCCCTCTTGCATTATTCATATAGTATTGGATGAGCTGTTTACATCTTGGATAGAATGGAACCATTCTTTCTTTACTCTCTTTACCAAGTACCGTTAAAAAGCCTTCCGCTAGATTGATGGATGATATTTTTAAACCTGCACATTCACTGACACGTAACCCACATGCATACATAACTTCGATGATACAGCGATTGCGTATTTGCACAGGATCTTGTAAATCAAATTGATTTAACATTGTTTCCATTTGGTCAAACGTTAAAAACTCAGGTAGTTTTCGACGGATAGAACCACCCTTAAAGATGCGTACTGGATTGGCTTTGATTCCTTCAAAGCGATTCAAGTATCGATAAAAGGATTTCAGGGAAGATAGATTGCGAGCATAGCTACTATTGGAAAGTGGCTTACCACCAATCTCACCGTCTCGTAATTGTGTAAAGTAATCACTGACATCTGTTTTTGTGACATGCTCAAAAGAATCGATGTGATGTTTGCGAAGATATTCTAGAAATCTCTCTACATCACGACGATATGCATTTTCTGTATCTTTTGATCCTGTGCGAACACGGGCAATCTGTCGTAAAAAACGATCCAATGATTTCTCAAAGTCCATTCTTCTCTTTTAACTCCTGAATGATTTTTAAAGCCTGTGGTGCGTAGGCAGCTTTACGATCTTTCTTCTTCACTTCACCTTCTAGATGCATAATACCAAAGTTTGCGTTCATTGGTTGGAAGTGACTAGGATCTGCGTGCGTAATATAATGTGCCATTGCGCCCATCATTGTATTTACACCAAGTACCACCGGTTCTTCACCCTTTAGTACATGGGCCATATTAATACCTGCTAGCATTCCTGAAGCGGCGGATTCTACGTATCCTTCAACACCAGTCATTTGTCCTGCAAAGAACAAGTCATCTCTATCTTTGAACTGATAGGTTTCACGTAGATAGATTGGTGAGCAGATATATGTATTTCGATGCATGACACCATAGCGTACGATTTCCGCATTCTCAAGTCCTGGTATCATCTGAATAATACGCTTCTGTTCTCCCCACTTCAGGTGAGTTTGAAAACCGACAATATTGTACAAGGATGCTTGTGCATTATCTTGACGTAACTGTACCACTGCGTAAGGACGCTTCTTACCTTCTTGTTCCAGTCCTACTGGTTTCATTGGACCAAAGAGTAAGGTATCTCTTCCGCGTTTTGCCATAACTTCAAATGGCATACATCCCTCGAAGAATACTTCTTTTTCAAAGGCATGTAATTCCGCTGTTTCTGCTTGGATTAATTCCATATAGAAAGCGTCGAATTCTTCACGTGTCATAGGACAGTTGATATAATCTGCTTCACCCTTATCGTAACGTGACTTCTTATAGGCTTTATCAAAGTTAATAGATTCAGCAGTTACGATTGGGGCTGCCGCATCATAGAAATAACAATAACGATCATCAATTAAAGTACCGATGGCTTTCATCATCCCTTCAGAACTTAACGGTCCTGTTGCGATAATGGTTGGTCCATCAGGAATATTGGTTACTTCTTCCGCAATCACTTCGATATTTGGATGATTACGTACCATTTCTGTAACTTCCCTAGCAAACTTTTCACGGTCTACTGCTAGAGCACTACCTGCTGGCACCTTATTGTTATCAGCTGCTTGCATAATCAATGAGCCAATCTGACGCATCTCCTCTTTCAAAACACCGACCGCATTTGTTAATGCGTCAGAGCGTAATGAATTAGAACATACCAGTTCCGCAAAATCGTCACTGTGATGCGCCGGTGAATGTTTCACTGGCTTCATCTCATAGAGACGAACATGAAATCCTCTTTTGGCTAATTGATATGCGGCTTCGCATCCTGCTAAGCCTGCACCGATTACAGTTACATCCATTGGTTATCCCTCATTTTTCTTTGTGCGTTTTGTTGTTGTCTTTTTGGTTGTCTTCTTAGCAGTCGTTTTCTTAGTGGCTGCTTTCTTTGTAGTCGTCTTCTTTGCGGCTGTCTTCTTTATTGTCTTTTTAGCAGTTGTCTTTGTTTCCTTTTCTGCCTTGGCTTTATCCTTCTTAGAAACGATACGTTCTCCTTCTAGATTTTCCATGTAATGACACTTAGGGAAGTTTGAACAACCTAGAAGTATGTTCCATAACGACTCTTGCGCTTCAATAGTTCACTGCCACAATCAGGGCACATTTTGCCTGTTGGTTCTGGCTTTTCTTTTTCTGGTTTATCAATTTGTCTAGTATATCGACACTTAGGGAAGTTTGAACATGAGATAAACTTACCAAATCTACCTGTACGATAGACGAGCTCTCCTCCACAATCTGGACAAACCTCGCCAACCTTTTCCAATTCTTTCTTTTCCATGTTTTCGTATGCATGTTCTAGAAGTGGTTGGAAACGATTGTAGAAATCTTTTAATGTTGCGACTTCTTCTGCTGTACCATCCGCAATTTCATCTAATGTAGATTCCATCTTTGCAGTATAGCGAACATTGATGATGTCTTTAAAGAATTCATCAAGCTTTTCTGTAGTTAGAATACCCTGTTCTGTAGGCTTAAATACTTTTGTACGACTGCCTTCAGAACTCTTCTCGAGTGTTACGTAACCTCTTGCTTGAATTGTATCAATAATCATCGCATATGTAGAAGGTCTACCGATGCCATCTTCTTCAAGTGCCTTGATCAACTTAGCTTCGGTATATCTTGCTGGTGGTTCTGTAAAGTGTTGGTAGCTTTCAGTTCCTTCGCAGCGATTTGTTCTTGTTCTTCAAAGGATGGTAAAACGACATCCTTACCAGATTCATATTCACCATATACCTTTAAGTAACCATCAAATTTCATTGTACTTCCAGAAGCTGTAAAGTCGTATCCATTTTGGCTGAGTGTTAATGTAAGTGAGTCATACTTCGCTGCAGACATAAGAGACGATAAAGCACGTGCATAAATTAATGCATATAACTTATATTGTTCACTTGTTAAATGTGGCTTTAACTTTTCTGGAGTATTGGCAAGACTAGTAGGACGAATTGCTTCGTGAGCGTCTTGAGAATTTGCATCATTACTTTACATGGTATGTACCTAAATACTGCTTTCCATATTCATTTTGAATCAGTTCTCTTGCGCCATTTACATATACATCTGATAGACGTGTACTATCTGTACGCATGTAAGTGATTAAACCCTCTTGTCCATTTCCTACATCCACACCTTCATATAATCGTTGTGCAATTGACATCGTACGTTTAGCAGAGAAAGAAAGTTTTGTGGAAGCTTCCTGCTGAAGTGTACTTGTAATAAATGGTGGACGTGCTTCACGCTTACGTGTAGTGGACTTAATATTAGACACAACAAAATTACCCTGACATGCATCATATGCTTTCTGGGCTTCTTCTTGTGTTTTTAATTCTGCTTTTTTTCCATTGATCTTTGCAAGACTAGCCTCAAAATCAATCTTATCTTTATGAAACTTCGCATCTAATGTCCAGTATTCTTCTGGAATAAATGCTTGGATTTCTTTTTCGCGTTCAACAACTAACTTTAACGCTACTGATTGTACACGACCAGCAGACTTGGAGCGAATCTTATTATGTAATAGTTTGGATAACTTAAAACCGATAATACGGTCTAAGATACGTCTTGTTTCTTGAGAGTGTACAAGATCCATATCAATTGCACGTGGAGATTGGAACGCTTCTTGTACTGCATTTTTAGTAATTTCATGGAACGTAACACGGTCGATTGCGTCTTCATCTAGTCCTAACTCTTGCGCTAAATGCCAGCTGATAGCCTCACCTTCACGGTCCGGGTCGGTTGCCAGGTACACACGCTGTGCTTTAGCAGCTTCTGCGCGCAGTTCTTTTCACTGTTTCCTTTTTATCCTTTGAAATCTCATATGTTGGCACAAAATCATTTTCTACATCAACACCAAGACCCTCTTTCCCTCTTGTCGCAAGATCTCGAATATGTCCCTTACTAGAAATAACGGTATAGTCTTTTCCTAAGTATTTTCCAATCGTCTTTGACTTTGATGGTGACTCCACAATCACTAAGTTTTTCATTTTGGTTCCTCCTCGTGCAAAATTCTTTACCAAGAATAGCCGAAAAATTCTGATTTTTCAATCATCTTTTTTCGGAATCATTTCTTTTATCTGTATCGTATCGTATAAAATCTGTGCTCCATCCGCAATTAATTTGTTGCAACCCATCCCCTGTTCACTACGATATAAATGAGGGAATACATAGATATCCTTATCTAATGTGATAGCTTCATTTACAGTACACATCGTACCCGAACGTATCTTGGCCGCAATCACAATTACACTTTCTCCAAGTGCTGCTAGAATGCGGTTACGCCATGGGAAGTGATGCTTGCGTACACCCGTACCGGATGGATATTCACTCAATATTAAATCTGTTTTCTGCAACTGCTCATAGAGATGTTCATTTTCATATGGATAGTGAATATCAAGACCACTACCAATAACCGCAATCGTGTGACCACCTTGTATTGCTATGGTATGTACATAACCATCGACACCTTTGGCAAGTCCAGACACCAACACAAAACGATCTTTTAAGTGCGTTACACTTTCTTCGACCAACCACTTTGCGTAACTGTTCATTTGGCGACTGCCGATGATTGTTAACATGGGTTTACGCAATAATGAAATATCTCCACAATAAAACAAAACCCATGGAGGAAATCGTAATTTTCGCAAACTATCAGGATACTCACTGTCGTAGATTGTAATATACGAGTCTTTGATTGGAATGTCAATCACTTGTACATCATCTTGTAAAGCTTTCGCAATCTTATCCCAATCACCTTGGTACATTACTGATAGTGTAGCTAATTTTTTTCTTTTGTCCATATAAAAACTCTCCTACCTATTTATAGAAGAGTTTCTTGACTGTTCCCTAGAACAATTTTATCTTCATGTATTCTTCCCTAACTGGTCCAAAACTCTTACGATGTATCTTGGTTACTCCATAGCTTCGTAAGGCTTCCATATGTTGCTTGGTTGGGTAGCCTTTATGTTTGGCAAAGCCATACTCTGGAAATTCTTTATCGTACTCTAACATTGCACGGTCTCTTGTGACTTTTCGCAAGAATGCTTGCGGCTGCGATAGAGATCGATTTTTGATCACCCTTTACAAGTGGAATGATTTCTTTTCCTTCAATCAGTAATGGCATCGCATCCGTTAATACAACATCTGCGTTAGAATGGATAGCGATTTGTTCCATTGCAAGTTGATCAGCACGATAGATATTGTGCTTATCAATTTCTTCTGGTGTTACCTGAATGATTTCAAACCAGAGTGCATCTTCTTGTATCTGCTCAAATAACGCATCACGCTTCTTTTCACTGATGGATTTGGAATCGTAGATATCTGGATTTTCATATCCAATGGGAAAGATGACACCTGCAACTGTTAAAGGGTCCTGCAAGTGGTCCTCGTCCCGCTTCATCAATACCAACAATCACTTTATCAAGTGGCCAATATTGATGTTCATATTCATTCGGACAGACTTTCTGACTCTTCATTGACTCTCTCCAATGTTAATCTACCTAGTTTTCCATGGCGTAGTTCTGTTAAGAATAACTCTGCAGCACGCTTTACATCCAATTCGTTATCTGCTTTGAGTAAGTTTCTCTTTTTTGCAATTGCTTTTAACATACCATTCGGATTGACTTCACCACTTTCAAAGATACCCTTCCAACAGAGTTTGGATAGAGGTCTTGGATATAGTGGATGGCATCCATAGCTACCATCTTACGATCTAAAAATATCATCATTAATAGAACCGAGTGCCGCAAGTAAGGAACCTGTTTTTTCATCATCAAACTTAGGCCAAAGTACACCTGGTGTATCCAATAAATCTAAGTTTGGATCTGCGTGTAGCCATGTTAAGGAACGTGTTACGCCTGGCTTATCTGCCGCCTTTAATGTGTTCTTACCGTTGATACGATTGATCATCGTCGACTTACCAACGTTAGGGATACCACAAGCCATTGCCCGAACTGCACGTGGACGTATTCCTCTAGCAATCTGTTTCTGGCGCTTTTCTTCCATTAATTGAATCGCTTCACGGATTATCTTTTTACCGCATTGTGAATCTTTCATTAAATCTAAGGCGAGACACGTATTCTCTCCTTGACTTAGATATTCTACCCACTTCTTGGTTTGAACTGGGTCTGCCATATCAATCTTTGATAAAACGATTAAGCGAGGCTTTCCCTGTGCCATCTGCTTTAACATTGGATTGACAGATGCCTCAGGAATTCTAGCATCACGTAATTCTATCAACATATCAACAGACTTCAAACGCTCCGTCATCTCACGACGGGCTTTCTCCATATGCCCTGGATACCACTGAATCTTTACCATGTGTATACTCCAAACCCTTTAAATGGATAAACTACAAATACACCCTTGGATACAATATCGGACTTGTGGAATGCGCCATAGTAGCGTGAGTCAGAAGAATGTGGTCGATTATCTCCCATACAGAAGTATTCATCTTCACCAAGCTTCTCCGTTTTAAAATCACCAGTAAATGAGCCTGGATACGTACTTGTATAGGACTCATCTAAGAACGGTTCTTCTACTGGCTCACCATTTATATAGAGTTGGTTATTACGATATTCGACTGTCTCACCAGGTAAGCCAATGACACGCTTGATGAGATATTCTTTCTTTTCTGCTAGATAAACAATGACAATATCAAAACGCTTTAACCCTGTTAAGCGATAACCAAGTAAATCAGAGAATCCAAAATAACCATCTTCTAATGTGTTATACATGGAACTACCTTTTACCTGTATTGGTCTTACCACAAAGTTCACAACAATCAATACCACCGCAAAAGAAATAAATACTTCTTTCAAGAAAGAAAAAAGTGTACTTTCTTCTTTATCATCTTTCTTCTTTGGTTGGTTTTGTTCATTTCTAATTTTAGCCATGTCGATAACAGTTGTCTCATCTGTCAATCGTTCCATGACTCTCGTTTCATCAAGCAAATCTTGATCTTTATTCATTTCTGTATTCATATCATGTACCTACTATTGTGTATTATATCAAAAAAAGAGAGAATAATTTCTCTCTTTGTAGATTACTTACGACGATCTTCCTTGATACGAGCGTTCTTAGCAGATAATCCCTTGAGGTAGCCGAGCTTAGCTCTACGAACCTTACCATAACGAACTACTTCAATCTTTTCGATGATTGGTGAATGAACTGGGAATGTTCTCTGTACACCTACACCGTTGGAAATCTTACGAACTGTGAATGTTGCGCCAACACCACCATTAGAACGGTCAACTACAACACCTTCGAAAGCCTGAATACGTGTCTTCTGACCTTCCTTAATACGTACGTTTACCTTAACTGTGTCACCTGACTTGAAATCAGGAACATCTGTACGTAGCTGACTCTTTGTAATCTTTCTACTAAATTCAACTTCATTTTCTTTTCTCCTTTTTACGATTAATCAGCTGCTCATGAACCCTACATCATATCAGCGGAACAGTGACGCACTACATGTGCCGTTAAATGATAACATAAGCCGTGATTCTTCGCAAGATTTTATTTCTTTACAGAAGTTGTATGAAAATGACACCAAACGTTATATGCCACAAAGACAATGATTGCGGCCACAACGAAGATAAATAGCTCTACTAAAATGATACTTTCTATTTGGCTACGTAATAGAACAGTTCCAGCATCCATGATGAAATGGAAAAGTAACGCAAGGAAGAAGTATTTCTTATGCTTATACTTCACCGAAAACCACACAAGTACAGATAAAGAAACTTGTGCCATCATGGCAGAAATACGTTCGATACCACTTAGCAAGAATACATAGGATGGTGTTGTAGACAACGTCTGCATTGCTAGATTCATCTTCGCAAGTGTCAAAGAATCTAATTGTGATAGTGTATCATTAATTGTACCCTTATTCATCATGATAGCGATTGTGATGTAGTTTAACATCATGAACCCAACAATCATGATGGCCTCACATCCACCATGACCTACACCATACATTAAGGCATTAGAATCTTTATCCATGCGGCTCTTTAATACCGTACGATACGCAATCCATCTACCACATTCCTCAAATACAGCAGCCATAAGACCACCATATACCGCATATAAAACAATGTTATTACGAATTGTTTCCCCAATTGCGCTCTTGAAGATTGTTTGGTTCACTGCAGTTTCTAAAGTAAATACAAATACAAACATGACAGCAACACCCACAATAATTGGGACATATTCACCCTTCTTTTTGTGGAAGTACATTGCTAAAAGAACTGGTAAACCAAATGCAATCACACATGAAACAATCATGCATGCAATGGTTAAATTTGGTACTGTTAAATTCATTGATTATCCTCCGTTATCCAGCCAAAGTGGACACATGCTTTATAGATTCCATCGTTGACATTTGAATCAGTCACATAGTCTGCGAGTTCCTTCAATGCAGGATACGCATTTCCCATAGCGATGGAAGTCCATCTTTTATCAAACATAATCATATCATTTTTTCCATCTCCAAACACAACGACATCGCTTGGATCTGCTTGTAGATACTCCATCATGTTCAAGATTCCATCTTTTTTCTTGTCATGCTGGAATACACAATAGGTTTTAGCCATTCGTAAATGACCAATCTCGTCTACCCATGGATTTTCCTGTTCATACGCATCATCAAATGCTAAGTATACCTTTAGAATATTTGGAATCTTTGTATAATCCAAATTTGGTTCATAGATATAGGTTGTAAGTTCCTTGCGTAAGCCTGCTTGTTCAAGGAAACGATAGTCACGCATATATACTTTATCACTATCATCCAACATCAACAGCCAACCGATATTTTCTTCATCCGCATGTCGTAATAATTCCTGTACTTTCTCAAATGGAAGTGGCTCATTTTTTTGATAATTTGATGTTGATATTCAAGGCATCCACCACCTGCACATACAATATTATAAATTCCTATCTGATTGGTAAATGAAACTGTCTTATAGTGTGCTCTACCAGTTGCGATTGACACAAAATGACCGTTCTTTTCTAATTGATGTAGTGCAACCTTCGCACTTGGCACAATGCGATGTGTTGCGTCATCCGTTAATGTGCCATCGATATCAAAGAAGAAGTATTTCTTTTGATTACTCATACTTTATCCACTCACTTTGAATTTGGTTGTCATCCTTAGAAATGACATTCACACCGCTAATGATATCCACCTTTGTACATAACCAGAAGTCATCTTCTGGAAATTGCGGTTTACTTGGATCAAAGAACTTGGCACCTTCTTGTTGTTTCAGAAGTTCCACTCTCTCTTGTAAGTCATCAAGATTATGATTTTCTAATAGAGCCTTTAGATAGTCTGCACATAAGGTATCCTCTTCCGTTTCAATCTTTCCTTCCCAACCCATCGGTACAATTGATACAATTTCTGGATTTTGTTCAAGAATATATTTTGCAGTAGCCTTCGCATTAACAAGAGCCCCTGTAACAATCTGGCTAGCATTCACTGCGGAAGCGAGTCCTAAAACACCTGCACTTGTTGTATGTATTAAGGTCTTTCCACTCAGGTCTACTCCTACAAACTCACTTGGAGAATTACCATAGTCAAAACCTTCAACTTTAATACCTTTTCTTTCCCCAACAAGGATATAAGATGGATTCTTTTCTTTCAGCGCTAATGCATCTTCCACTGTCTTAACAGGTATTACTTTCTTTGCGCCACTAGCGTACATGTATGCTTCTAAACTAAATGCACGAAAGACATCAATAATGACAGTTAAGCCTGTTGCTTTCTGTGCTCCTGCCACAAGTGGTAAGATTTGAATTTTCATATATTTAATTTCCTCCAATCCTTTTTAGCTGGTGCTTGCGAAATATAGTTATCAAGGATATTATATTGAATAAAGGAGATGGCAAAATGAACGAACAAAAGCTCATTTACCCATTTGATTACCTACATCATCGCGTAGCGACAGTTGCCTTATATGGCACCAACAACCCATTGGTCGTTGTCGGCAACCTAGTTCTACGTACTTATTATACAGATGATACGAAGAAAAATGTTGATATTGATCACACTTCTGAGTACGTAATGGATGCGGTATTTTACGAAACAAACAAAGTCATTCGAGAGTCTTTAGACGATCCATATAACGGTAAGCGTGAACTCGTTGAAGTGCCAATGCCACAGCTTGGCCCAGGATATTGTGTCATTTACAATGAAGCTGAAATTCCATCTCAACGACATGACGATTTTATTACAATTCTCGGTCATCTAGAAGATGATCCTCATGGTGTTGCGATTATCATGAAGCGTTTAGAAGATGGTTCTTTAACTTGGCTTGGTGAAAAAGAAGCCAGAAAATTAGCCGCAAAAATGCGATAAGGTCCTAATACTAGGACCTTATTTTCTATTCAAATTCTTCTTTTAATGCAGGGTTCTTTTCAAATGCGTGTGCTACATAAGAACATTCAGGTACAATCTTTACCTTCTTTTCTCTTGCATGTTCTAATACACAATCTAAAAGCTTACCAGCAATACCCTGTCCCTTCATAGATGGATCTACAACTGTATGGTTTAATACCCACTTTCCCATCCTTTTCATAATACTCGCAAAGACCTACTTCTTTGCCTTCATCGTTATAGGCTTTTGCGCCATTTTCTTCAAAACGAATTTCCATAAAGTTCTCCTATTCTTGTTCTATTATACTCAATTTACAAGAAATACTGGAATAGATGTTGTGACATGCTTCTGTGGTGTTAGACGAAAGTATGCTTTTTGTTTCGCTTTGTTACAAAGTTTGAGTGCATACGCAGTCACTGCCAAGGCAAAACGACAATACCAAATCTGTACATCCACTTCATTTAAACCTATCTGTTCTGCAAGCATCGCTGCTTCCTTGTTGTAGTAATATCCATTTAACAAGGCAACCCACTGTTCTGGGCTTAGATTATTTTTCTCACTGTGATATTGTTCATAAGCAAACTCTTGTAATGCAGTGTGTAATGTTTTCTGTTTCATAAAGAAATCCTCCTGGCATTATCGTAACTGTCAGGAGGATTATTGTTGTGCACATAAATACACTTTAATGAAACATTGTCAGATAGTTTAAAACAAAGATATAGTGACAAAGACTTCCCAGTAACACAAAACAATGGAAAATCTCATGATTGCCAAAAGACTTACTAGCTAAAAGCTTTGTTTTCAAGGCGTAGATAACTGCACCTATCGTATAGCAAATTCCACCTGCTAGTAACCAGATAAATGCCATGTACTGATACTGCGTTTAATATCTGTGGTAAAAACATAATACAAAGCCAACCCATAAGCGAATACATCACCGAGGATACCCACTTTGGACAAGTTACCCAGAATAATTTAAATACGATACCTGCAATTGCGATGATCCAAATCATTGTCAATAAGATTGGCCCTACCGTATCCTTTAGTGCTGTTAAACAGATAGGTGTATAACTTCCAGCAATTAAAATAAAGATAGAAGAATGATCAATCTTCTTTAGATTTAAATCTACCCGATTTGACACATGGAAACTATGATAACTAGCAGAAGCGCCATACAATAAAATCATACTTAGCATAAATATCATAAAGCTAATCATCGCAAGAAATGATGCTTGGTATGAGGCTGCTTTAATAAGTAGAATTGGCATACCAATAATTGCCGCGACCATTCCTATAAAAGTGTGTTACCGCACTCCAGAAATCCTTGATGCGAAAACACAAATATTTCTTTTTCCTGGCTGATTGTCATATCTTTATATGTCATATATCAGCACCTCCATTCTCAAAAAAACTGATAATCGGTTTTTTTCATTAACCTATATACATCTTATCGGTTATTCAAAAAACTCGTCAAGAGTTATAGTATATCATTGACGAGTTCTTCACTTATGTATACACTTAAATTATGAAAACAAACACAAAAATTGAAAGTACGCTTCACGAATTCCGTTTACCAGCATATAACGAGATTCCTGATGTTGGTCTCTATCTTGAACAGGTCGCAAAGTTTATTAATAGCTATTTCACTGAGTTTCCTGAGATGCAGGTTACTCCTTCGATGATTTCAAACTACGCAAAACAAAAAGCTCTTTTGACCGCGTAAATAAGAAAACCTATACACGTGATCAAATCTCCATCTTATTATTTATTGTTTGTGCAAAAGACTGTATTATCGATTGAAAATATTCGTTTAGCACTGCATGAATTCCAACAAGGAAATGATACAACTCAGGAACTACATCAATATTGCAGTGAATCCCTTATGAATACGCTATCCTCTTTCTATCATCATGAACAAAGTGAAACACCTTCCCTTCATGATGACAAGCATCCAATGTTAAATAACATCATTACTGCTGTTGCACATAAGATGTATCTTGAAAGATACTTTCGCATCACTAAAGAAATAAAATATCTGTATGCATATATCACCATGCATACAGATATTTTTTTATTCATCTAATTTTTTTACCACAATTTGTACAGAAGATTGCGTCTGGGTTCTAAGACTTCAGAACCACACTCCTTTACAAACTTTTATGAGTAGGTTCTTTTACTTCTGCAGTATCATTCTCAATTGCAGTTGAGATCACTTGTGTATATCCTTCTGTTTCTACAGGATCTACCTTTTGGTGTTTCTTCCAAAAATAGCTTTCTGTTTCAACTGGTTTTTCTTCCTAGCTCTTCTGGCTTTTTCTTCTGAACTTTTCATCGTTTTGTGTTTCTTCAACAGCTTTTGAGGTTGCTACTTGTTCAGGCTTTCTTCTTCTATTTCTTCAGTTGGAGTTGATTCTTCTTCAACCTTTTTCTTCTACTGCTAGAAGGAGTTGTTTCTTCTGTCTTTACTTCTTCAACTGTAGATGATTCCTTTTCTACTTCAACTTCTTCACTGTAGTCTTTCGCAAAGAGTGCCTTACGACGTACAAAGTAGATGATATTTAAACAGATATAGATAATACCTGCAATGAGCCATACAACCACAAATACTAATAGTGGAATATAGGATACAAAACTTGCTGGAACTTTAATACCAAAGTTTACTAAGTACCCCATCACAATAGTAGATACAGTACTTGGTGGTAAGTACATAAGTGCTACGACCATCACACCACCACAGATGATATACATCACAATTAAGTAAAGATTCCATAATACTGTGGAAAAACCTTCCCACTTAATGAGTCCTCTTTCAATTTCAAATACCCAATAAACAAGGATAATTAAAGCCAATAAAATAGAAAGGATTGGCCAGAAAGCAGAGCCTAAAGTGATTGGCAGCGTATCCATAGATATTTAGAACAGGTGCTAATAAATGCGGTAACATATCTGATCCAAATAATTCCATTAAGATACTAACAAATACATAAATATAAAACAGAATCTGTATTGGTAAACTAATAAACTTTAGAAAATTTAACCACTTTAGTGGTGTTTTTACGTGAAGTATATTTCATATAAAATTTCCCCTTTTCATCTATTATACGTCAATTCGCAAAAAAAGAGAGTAGTATTTACTCTCTTCCTACGTAAATCTGTCGTTGTATTTTAAAACAAGATTATTTATTATGCTTGCTTTCAACATCACAATACTTGCAGAGGTATTTACCACTTGTTTCATCTGCTAGATAGAATACATGTGGTATCTCACGTTCAACGGATGTAATACATCTTGGGTTTTGGCACTTGATTACATTGACTAGTTCCTTTTGGTAATTGGAGATGGTCCTTGCTAGAAAGCACACCATCGACAACTTTATTAACTGTGATGTTTGGATCAATAAAGCCAAGAATATCTAAGTCTAAATCAATCATAGAATCGATTTTGATAATATCCTTCTTACCGTATTTTCTAGATACTACATTTTGAATAATCGCAACGGAACAATCTAGCTTTTCTAATTGTAATAAGCTGTAGATTTCCATTGATTACCAGCCTTGATATGATCTAGTACAATACCTGTTTTTACACCATCGATATTCATTATTGGACCTCCTTCACGATGTTGAGAAGATTTAAAATTAGAGCCATGCGAATATATTTACCACAGAGTGCTTGTCTAAAGTAGGCAGCACGTGGGTCATCATCAACTTCAACTGAAATTTCATTCACTCTTGGTAGTGGGTGTAAGATCGCCATATCTGTCTTTGCGTTCGCAAGTTTTTCCATATTCAAGATATAGGTATCCTTTAAGCGAATGTAGTCTTCTTCATTAAAGAATCTTTCGCGCTGTACTCTTGTCATGTATAAGATATCTAACTCAGGCATAACTGCTTCCATGGTTTCTACTTGCTTATATGCAGCCCCTGCCTTTTCAAGCATATCAATAATGTACTGTGGTACTCGTAATTCTGGAGGAGCGATTAGTACAAACTTCACATTCTCATACCGTAACATCGCTTCAATTAAAGAGTGAACGGTTCTACCAAACTTTAAGTCACCACATAAGCCTACTGTAAGGTTATTGAGTCTTCCCTTTTCTCTTGTGATGGTAAGAAGGTCTGTTAGTGTTTGGGTTGGATGATGATGTCCACCATCACCACCATTGATGATAGGTACTGTTGTTCGTCTTGCGGCTACGATAGGTGCGCCTTCCTTTGGATGTCTCATAGCGATGATATCCGCATAACAACCTACCGTTCGAATCGTATCACTCACACTTTCTCCCTTTGAAGCGGAACTTGAGGAAGCTTCAGAGAAGCCCAATACAGAACCACCAAGTTCTAACATCGCTGCTTCAAAGCTGAGTCTTGTACGTGTACTTGGTTCAAAGAATAGTGTTGCCAATTTCTTTCCCTTACAAATATCGATGTATTTGTCAGGGTTTGTCATGATATCTCCTGCAACTTTTTAATCATTTTTATCGATTTCTTCTACTGAAAAAAATCTGTGATGCTAATTAAATTTCTAATTTCCATTACGATTTCCTTTTCATCAATGATTCATCACTACTGTTGTTTCCTAAATCTTCAAACAAACGCTTTAATTCTAATTCTGATTTATCGTTGAACAATTCTCCTTTCCCCTTACTCTTTATGTGCAATTCCTATAATTTCATCAAGTGAAGTAATTCCTAGTTTTTCCATTACCTGTGGTAGTTCTTCAATGATTTCTTTACATGCCATTGGATTGATTAGATTTGCAGCTCCAATCTGTACGGCAGTAGCCCCTGCCATCATCATCTCAATGACATCTTCTGCACTTGAGATACCACCAATACCAATGATTGGAAGATTTGTTGCCTCATATACTTCATATACCATTCTTAGTGCAACCGGAAGATTGCAGGGTCCAGAGAAGCCACCTTTTTATTGGCGATGACTGGTTTTCTGCGATTGATATCAATACGCATTCCCATCAAGGTGTTGATCAGTGAAATACCATCTGCACCACCTTCTTCTGCTGCGTGCAATTTCTTTGATATCAGTTACGTTTGGACTGAGTTTCATATAGACAGGTTTTGTCGTTACTTCTTTTGATTTTCTTTGTTAGTTCTCTAACGTTATCTGCATTTGTCCCAAACGCTAGTCCACCATGGTCACGTTAGGACAACTGATGTTGACCTCGATGATACCGACGTTATCAACCTTATCCATTTCTCTAGCTAACGTGACATATTCCTCTACAGAAAAACCACTGATGTTTGCGATAACTGGTTTTCTATATATCTTTTCTAGATCTTTAAGTTCTTTTTGAATGACATTTTCCATCCCTGGATTTTCCAGACCTACGAGTTAATCAATCCAGCATAACATTCTGCAATTCTAGGTTGTGGGTTTCCCTTACGTCTTTGAACGGTAGTTCCTTTGATCGAAATAGAGCCTAAGATATTGATGTCATAAAAGTCTACATATTCTTTGCCAAACCCATAGGTTCCACTGGCTGGAATCACTGGATTATCTAGTGTTAAGCCACTTAAAGTTACTTTTGTATTTACTTCCATAACAACTCCTTATGTATCAGAACTGGTCCTTCTTTACAGATACGCTTATTTCCTACAAGTGTTTCGCATGAACATCCCATACAGCCTCCAAAGCCACATGCCATACGTGCCTCAAAGCTATATTGGCCATCCTGTGCCTTGCGGTAAATCGCTTCTAACATGCGTTCTGGTCCACAGGCACAAACATACTCTGCTTGATCAAACCCATTTGTAACAAAGCCCTTTTCTCCATAGGAACCATCTTCTGTATACACTGTGACTTGTAAACCAAGTTTTCTAAATTCTTTATCATAGAAAACTTGATTCTTCTCTTTAAAGCCAAGGATGATTCTTGGCATCTTTTCCTTCTTCAACTAACTTTTTTGCTAAAGCCATACATTGGTGGAACACCTACACCTCCACCAATCAATATCGCAGAATCAGGAATCCAAGTTAGGTTGTAGCCATTACCCAAAGGCCAAAGGATATCTAGTTTTATACCTTGTTCCATTTCACTGAGTGCCTTTTGTGCCTTTGCCTACCACCTTGTAGATGATGGTTAGACTTTCATCATTCCAATCTGCGATGGAGATTGGTCTTCGTAAATAGAAGCCCTCAATTTTGATATTGATAAACTGACCTGGTACTAAAGTCTTTTAACTTCTTAGATTCTGGACCAGTTGGTTGTAATACCATCTTGTATGTATCTAGCGCAATCTTTACATTCTCAATGATTCTCACTCTTTTCCCTCCACAATAATCTATATTTCTTTCTCGTCCTGATAAACGAGTTTTCCATCCACAAAGGTTGCGATAACTTTGCCTGTAAGGGTCATACCCTCAAACGGTGTCGATCTTCCCTTTGTTTGAAATTCTTCTGGATTAACTTGCCACGTAGTTTCGTATCAACAACACAGATATCTGCGACTTCTCCATTTTCAATATAACCACCTGGTAAGCCAAATCGTTTTCTAGGATTAACACTCATTAATTCAACAGAGTCGTTCAAAGGAAATCACATTCTTCTTTACAAGTTCTGTATAGGATACACCAAAGGATGTTTCTAGTCCAACAACACCGAAGGATGATTTATCAAATCCTCTTGATTTTTCTTCTAAGCTATGTGGTGCGTGGTCTGTCGCAATCATATCGATAGTGCCATCTTTGATGGCTTCTAGGATTGCCTTTTGATCCTCTGGGGACTTGATTGGAGGATTCATTCTGAAGTTTCCTTCATGCTTGATTGTATCGGTATTAAAGGCTATGTAATGTGGTCCCGTTTCACAGGTCACATCAATTCCTCTGGCCTTTCCTTTTCTTACCGCATCTAATGTTTCCTTTGCGGATACATGACAAATATGATATTTACAACCGGTTTTAGCGGATAGTTCAATATCTCTTGCGGCTTGTACACTTTCACTTGCGGAAGTTGTACCTGTATATGGAATTGTATTGAGACTTTCATCTTCACAATGGGCTGAGATAATCTTTCCCTAAACTTGCGACTTTTACCATCGCATCTTCCATCGTAAAGTCGGCTTGTACACCAACACCATCATCAGAGAAACCTGCTACATAGTCAGCCATCTCATCCATTTTGGATAACATACCACGGCCTTTTTGATTTTCTGTAATCGCACCAAATGGTACTACTTTGATTACTGCATCTTTTTCAATGATATCGAGTTGTTGTTTGAGGCTTGCATAATCACAAGGAGGTGGATTTAAGTTAGGCATCGTAAATACTGTAGTAAATCCTCCGTGTGCTGCTGCCTTTGAACCTGTGCCAATCGTTTCTTTATAAGAAAAACCGGGCTCACGGAAATGTACATGTACATCAACGAAACCCGGTAAAATATATTTATGATTGAAGTCAAAAACGATATCGTCACTTTGAACACTGTCTGAAACGTCAAATGGGACAAGAAGTCTATCACCAGAGATAGCGATATCCATCTTTCTCAAAAACCCTTTCGTGTAAAGACTGTTGCGTTTTTTAAGATTGTTTTCATATGAAACCCCTTCTAGAGCCAACTACTTAAATCTTCGATATTATAATTGAACTTTTTTTACTTTTTCAATAGATTTTTAATTTAGTTTTGTAAGTTTCATCTAAGTTTCATCTACTCCAACTAAATTTATTCCTTTCTGTTTA
>BNJU01002375.1_pt1 | contig 24821 bp, 31 predicted proteins | sample 8539281 | NCBI WGS metagenome assembly BNJU01 (sample SAMD00202456, study PRJDB9452) | human saliva metagenome | isolation source: human saliva | place: Japan
AACATTAGTAATTTTGTTACCACCATTATCAAGACCTTGGTTAGTCAACTTAACATCAGTTGTAGTTGTACCAGGAGCTGAGTAGGAGCTTTAATAGTAATGCCATCGTTATTTACAACAGTATCACCCATTGTTACAGAGCCATCTTTAGTGAGGTTAAGATCTTTTGTTCATCTTAACTGTTAAAGTTTTATCGCCATCTGCTTCAACTGCGATATTGCCTGCTGCAGACTTTGAACTCTTGCCATTAGCTTCTAATTTACCAGCTGCATTTTCAGTAACGCCTTCACCTTGAACCTTCACAGAGAATTCATTTGCTTGTTTATTTTTCTTTAGAAGTGTTGTTACCAGTGAAACGCAAGCCATCATCCATAGTGGCTACTTCACGTTTGATAGGGTTATCATCTGTATCTTTTCAATGGATTACCATCTTTGCATCTTTTTGGTACGTGATACGATACGTTTCAGACTTGTTATCATTGTGAGCTTCTGGTTTTCACAAGTGTTTGTGTACCGTGATCTGTGGAAATATCGATATTCGCACCAGGTGTACCAGGTGCACCTGCAGGACCTGCAGGGACCTTGAGGACCTGTCAAAGCCAATATGACCTACGCCATCTTTACCAGAAATGGATACAGCATCTTTACCGTCTTTGCCAGCAATACCTACTTTACCGTCTTGACCGTCTTTAGCACCTGGCGCACTTTTCACCTTTGGACCAGTGATAGATACACCATCTTTACCAGTCAGTACCATCTTTACCATTTACAACAATTTTTTATCTAAGTTAGTAAAGATCTTTTATCCAAGCTAAATGTATAAGTTTGAGTTTTTGTTAGTAGACATCAATATCTTGTTTTACAGTCAAGTTTTTGCCTCTTTGCCAAAGTTAACAGTACCACCATTTTTCAACAGCTGTTGCCACTGCAGGGTTGTAGCATCATTTGCTACTTTACCACCATTAGCAGTTGCATTAGCTTTGAAGCCATAGTTGTTACCACCAGCTGGAATGTTCAAGTCGGTGAAATCAAGAACTGCTTTAGGGCCAGTTACAGCTTTACCATTGCCATCGTTATAAGTCAATGTAACAGTCTTACTAGCTGCAGTCGTATTTGTATACCATATCAGTGGAGCCAGCAGTTTTTACTACGCCACCTTTATCAGTATCGGTACCACCAGATGTAGGGTGCAATGTGAAGTTCATTTGCTTTCAACGCATCAGCGGTAGTCTCAAGATCTGATACGTTAACCGCTGCCAGATGGAGTATCAGTAGACTGCATTATCAAGCTTAGTTAAGAATGTATTACCAGTAGCTGTACCAGGTTTATCGATTGCAGAACCAACGTTATTAACAATGGAGTTACCACCAGTTCTGTTACCAGCTGCATCTTGGAAGGATACGATTACATCGCTTGCAGGGTACATCGTTACCAGGAGCACCATCAACGTTAGTTGTGATAAGTACCATCTGGACGTTTAACTACTTTGGTACCATCAGCTTTAGTGTAAACTGCTGGAGTTACAGCGTTTACAGTATACGTTTTTTGACCTGTGTTGCATCTGTATCGGTTTTAGCAAACTGTTACGTTATCGCCAGCTTTTACGACGGAGCCAAGACCAGTGATTACTTTCTTACCATCATCAGTAGATGTTGGAAAGATCAGAATTAGCTACGCCTTTGATGATTGCGTATTTCAGCTACTTCAGCACCATTGCCATCTTTATACGTTAATGTAACTTCGTCATTTTGCTGCATTAGCACGTTTAGAAGTATCACCAATTCGTATAGTTTTATCTTCAATGTGTAATTCATCAGCAAGGTTAGCTACTTTATTAGTATTTGTTGCACCAGGTGCTGCACCAGGCGTAGTATCTGGAGACGTGATAGTAATATGATCGCCCATCAGTCTTAGTGTGTTACCACCAAGTTCAACTACTATTCAAACCTGTAAGGTCTTTTAGCTAATTGAACATTCAATGTTGCATTATTAGTAGTTGGGTCAATGCCAGATGTAACACCAATGTTGTTACCAGTAGCTAATTTATTTGTATCTGTAATGCCACCCTTTAACATCAACTTGTTTGTTGAGTTTTACAGGTTTACAGTACCCATATCGCCACCGAATTTCAGGCCATCGTCCATAGTTGCTACTTCACGTACGATGTTCTTTGCCATTAGCATCTTGAATAGGGTCGCCACTAGCATCTTTTTGGAACATATACGATACGTTCAGCTTTGTCAGTATCACCATTATGAGCAGGATCACGGTTGATAAGAACTTGTTCACCTTTAGCAGATGTGATGGAGATATCTGCTACCATCACGGCCATTGATACCATCTTTACCGTCTTTGACCTTTAGGACCAGTCATGCCGATAGAACCCATCTTTACCGTTAAGAACTACGGAAGAACCATCTTTACCAGTGACCAATGGAACCATCTTTACCATCTTTACGGACACCTGATTGGCTTTTACCAGCAGAAACCTCATCAGACAATGCATATGTGTACAGTATGGGACTTACCGTTAGCAGTATCAATAGTCTTGTTTTACTAGTCAAGTTTTGCCTGCTGGAATTCTAGACCTTTTACCATCTGCAATGTTTTGCAGCGTTTACATTATGGTGTAACGCAACTGCACCACCATTGTGGTTGCAGGCTTAACAGTCAAGAGCGCGCATTTGGTTAGCCACCATCGGACAAGTCGATAACTGCTGGGACCAGTTTACGCTTTACCATTGCCGTCATTGAAATGTCACTCAACAGTTTGTTTAGTGTTTTGTATTATGCTTTGATATGCTTGTTAGCTGCGCCAGCTGCAGTTAGCTGTTGCGCAGAGTGCTCCGCACACCTTTATCTGCATCTTTACCGCCAGCGGTTGGAACAGTGTGCAATTCAGACGCTTTCAATGCTTCGCAGTGTTATGAAGGTCAGATACATTAACCGCTGCATTTTAACATTAGAGTTATCATCAGCTGCCGCTTTCAATTTATCCAAGTATGTAGCAGTTTGACCTGCAGGGCATTGTTGGAGTTTGGTTTTTAATAGCAGAGCCAACATTGTTAACGATCATACCGCCATCTTTTTGTTGTTTGGCGGGCTGCGCTTTAGGGGTTTTCAAGGATGTGATGATATCGCCAGTATATTCAGCTGTTTCGCCAGCTTTATGCGTTACCGTCTTTATCTTTCGTTAATTTTTGTCACCATCTGGAGTTGTGTAAACTGCTGGAGTTACAGCATTTACAGTGTAAACGAAAGTATGGTTATCTGTTGCATCCACAGCGAAATTACGCTTCATTGTCACCAGCTTTAACTTCTGTCGGTTTTGCTTTCAATTGTTTTACGTTAACTGCATCAGTATCGTATTCGTACCTTCAGCTAACGTTAACAATTTTGTTACCGCCATTATCAAGGCCAGTGTTATGTCAACTTTAACATCGGTTGTAGTTGTGCGAGTTGTGGAGCCTTAGTGTGATACCGTTGTTATCAGCTTTTGTATCCACCAGTAGTCAAGGAACCAGCATCATCCAGATCAACATCTTTTAGCCAATTGAACTTTCAATTTGCCACCAACATTATTAACACCGATATTGATCAGTAGAAGTCAACTAGTTTTAGCACCACCAACGATATCTACTCGTAGTAGATGTTGTCTTTAATAACTGTGCATTGTATCTTGCGTTATGCTTTGACCGTCGTCACCAGCAAATTTCAAGCCATCATCGATGAGTTGCTACTTCGTGTTTATCGTTCATCGCATCATGGGTTGCCTTGCATCTTTTGGTACGTACGATACGGTCAGAGTTTCACCAGGGGTTGGCTTCTGGTCTAACACGTTTGTACACCATCTTTTACAGTGATGTCTAGCAGTTGCATTTTCTGCCATCTTTGACCAGCAGGGGCCTAGTCAAAGCCGATGTGACCTACGCCATCTTCTACCGGAGATAGATACAGCATCTTTGCCATCTTTACCAGCGATACCAACGCTTACCATCGATACCATTTGTACCCGAGGGAATGCGAGGGAGCACCTGTAGCACCTTGAGGACCAACGATAGTTACGCCGTCTTTACCTGCTTAGCCATCTTTACCGTTAACAACAACTTTGTCAAGTTAGTTAAATCTTTGTCTAGCTGTATGTATAGTATGAGTTTTTGTTAGCTGTATCGATATCTTGTTTTTACAGTCAAGTTTTGCCTGCTGCATAGTTGATTGTACCCGCCATTTTGCAACAGCTGTTGCTGCTGCAGGGTTGTAGCATCATTTGCTACTGTACCACCATTTGCGGGTTGCATTGCTGCAGCCGTAGTTGTTAACCACCAGCTGTGATGGTTCATGAGTCGGAGAAGTCGATAACTGCTTTTTGGACGAGTGCAGCTTTACCGTACCATCGTTGAATCATCGAATTCAACTTGTTTGGTGTTGTATTGTGTTGTAAGCTTGAGCCTCTGCGCCTGGAAGGTTGATGCCACCGGATGCTGCGCCGCACTTTATCAGCGTCTTTACCGCCAGCGGTGCTGGAGCAGTATGTGCAATTCAGAAGCTTTCAGTGGCTTCGGCAGTGTTATGAGTCCGATACGTAACGGCGCATTTTGAGGTTTTAATATCATCCAGGCTGCTTTGCTTTCAGTTGTCCGTGATGTGGCGGTTGACCTGCAGGCGCATTGTTAGGTTTGGTTTTAATAGCAAGAACCGATGTTGGTGCCAATCATCTTAGCAAAGTCTTTTGTTGTTTGGCCAGGCTGTTTGCCTTTAGGGTTTTCGAAAGATGTGATGATATCGCTTGGTATATTCAGCTGTTTCACCAACTTTATAAATTTACCGTCTTTGCTCTTTCGTAATTTTTCACCATCTGGAATTGTGTAAGCCTGCTGGAGTTACAACGTTTACAGATGTGTCTGGTGTGATTATCCTGTTTGCATCTACATCTGTAGTTACTAACTACATTATCACCAGCTTTTACTTCTGTACGGTTTGCTTTCAATTGTTTTACGTTAACTGCCGTCAGTATTATGTCCTTCAGCAACATTAGTAATTTTGTTACCCGCCATTATCAAGGCCAGTGTTTGTCAATTTAACATCAGGTTGTAGTTGTACCCAGGAGTTGTAGTATGGTGTAATGCCATCGTTATTAACTTTAGTACCACCAACAGTTAAGGAGCCAGCATGAGTCAAATCAACATCTTTAGCCAATTGAACTTTCAATTTGCCGTTATCGTTAGTTAACACCGATGTTGTTATCAGACAAGTCACCAGTTGCACCACCAATGATATCTACTTGTTGGCTTTGAGTTGATGGTGCTATTAATATTTAGCTGAGCGTCATCACCAGCAAATTTCAAGCCATCATCCATAGTAGCTACTTCACGTAATATCGTTGCCATCAGCATCTTTCAATGGGTTGCCATTAGCATCTTTTGGTACGTGAAAACAATACGTTGAGATTGATTACCATTGTTTGCTTCTGTCAATCTAATGTTTGTCTGCACATTGTAGAGATATCTACAGATTTGCCGTTTAGTTTGACCAGCAGGGCCGGGGACCTGTTCAAAAGCCGATGTACCAACGCCATCTTTACCAGCGATGGATGCCGCGTCTTTGCCATCTTTTACCAGAGATACCAACTTTACCATCGATACCATTTGTACCAGGAATGCCGGTAGCACCAGGTAGCGCCTTGAGGACCAACGATAGTTGACGCCATCTTTTACCTGCTTGACCATCTTTACCATTTGCAACAACTTTGTCTGAGTTAGGCAAGATCTTTATCTAAGGAATATGCAGGGATGCATTACCAGCACCATCGTTGGTTGCGTAACTGCCGAAGTTTTGCCAGCTTGCATTGTTACTGTTTTAGTGTCAGCAATATTTTTGAGTAGTATCACCAGCGTGAGTACCTTCATAGCAGATACTACAGCAGAGTTAAGATTCCAAGTGGATTTAGCTACTGTACCAGTTGTAGATACTTTCAGTCATATGTTACTTGACCTGTTGCAGAATTTTCATTAGATGCAAGAGTTTACAGATTTGTCTGTAGATGTTACAACTGTACGCATACCTTTCAATTGGTTCAAGTTAACTGCGTCAGTGCTATCTGTGCCGGAGCCAAGTTCACAATCTTATTGTTTGTTGTGCCATCGCCCTTGGACAAGTTACGCTTGTAAATGAGTTACAGCAGGAGTAGTTGCACCAGCCGGAACATCACTAATAGTGATAGAAGAACCGCCATTAGAGATAGAGTTAATGTCTTTCAACGCTTTTAGCTAAGCCAGCATTAATTGTTGTGTTGCCATCACTATCTTGATCAATCTTAGTTCTAATATTGGCTGTGTGTATTCATCAGCATATGCTTTACCCAGCAGTTAATGTACCAGTCACCTTGAACTGTTGCTTTAGAAGCCAAGTTTAGTTTTTTCGTACCTTCGTTAGCATCGAATCTTAAAGCCTTTATCGATGATTGCATCAGATGTATTTTTAAGGTCAGACACGTTTACGACTGCATTTTAACATTAGAGTTAGCATCAGCTAGCTTCTTTCAATTTGTCAAGTATGTTGCACCAGTTTGATTTTTAATAGCAGAGCCAACATTGTGCGATCATACCGCCATCTTTTTGTTGTTTGACCAGCTGCTTTTACGGGTTTTCGAAAAAGTGATGATATCGCCGGTATATTCAGCTGTTTCGCCAACTTTACTGGAATTTACCGTCTTTATCTTTCGTTAATTTTTCACCGTCTGGGTTGTGTACAACTGCTGGAGTTACAGCATTTACAGTGTACTACAGTGTGATTATCTGTTGCATCCATCCGAAGTTACAACTTCATTGTCACCAGCTTTTACTTCGGTACGGTTTGCTTTTAATTGTTTTACGTTAACTGCATCAGTATTATTCGTACCTTCAGCAACATTAGTAATTTTGTTACCGCCATTATCTAAGCCAGTATTAGTCAATTTAACATCAGTTGTGGTTGTAACCTAGGAGTTGTAGGAGCCTTAGATTTAGTAATGCCATCATTATTAACTGGTACCACCAACAGTTAAGGAACCAGTGATTAGACAAATCAACGTCTTTGTTCAGATTAGTACTTAACACCATCATTATCGATTTCTGCTGTTGTATTTGTACCGTTTGTAAAGTCTAAACCTTTTCCAATGTAACAGTTTTAGCACCATTGCCATTAGCTTTGTATGTCAACGGAATTTGTTTAGCTGCTTTATTACCATCGAATGTAACAGCATAAGATGTATTGTGGTTAGTATCATCTTTAGTTGGTGTTACAGAGATAGGATTGTTTGAATCAGCTGTATAAGAACCATGATTGTTGTGCTACCATTATTTACTGTTACTAGCTTCATGAGCTGCATCTTTACGTCGTTACGATACGCTTACTTCGTAAGTTGCTTCACATCACCGAAGTTTTCACCCTGTTTTTAGGTGCACTTTCAGCGATATTTTTGTCGCTGAACCAGCTACGTCTGCTTTAGCTTGTACTCTTTTTCAGTGGAAGTTGCACCGCCTGCTGCACGTGCATCGATTTCGAATACAGTTTTACCGCCTTCAGTTTTTGATTTACTGTACGGAGGAACCAGCTTAGCTTTCCAAACCATCGTAATCAAATTTAACATTTACATTAGCATCTTTACCGTTTTGCATCGTTTGAAGATTCAGTTGTAACACGGTTACTATCGCCTTTAATGTTCAATTGACCATTGTGCACAGGAAATCTCAGCGACTTTGTTTGTACCAGATGGTAGCTGTATTTGTATCCGCACCAACACGTACCAACGTTTTTCAATTGTGCTACGTTTACTGCGTCAGTGTCTTTGTTACCAGTGCTACGTTGATGATTTGACGTTTTTGATCATCGTTACCAGCGAAACGCACAGTTGTGACCACCATCACGTTATCGCCTCTTTTGCGGTAACCGTTGCTTCATGCGCGATTACGAACTGCTGTGCCATCTACAATTTACTATTAAAGCCAACATTTTCATTATCGCTTGTTTTTACGGGCTAACTCAGAACCAGAACCGAGTGCTACACCAGCTGTTACATCAGTAACGAGCACCTGAGCCAGTTAGCTAAAGCGTCATACGCAGTTGTACAGAAACTGTTGCACCAAAACCAATCGCTTTGGGGAACGAACATTAGCGCATTAGATACGTTGGCCCTTGACCGATGAGCGCTTTCACGAGCTTTTACGTAAGGTTTTGACCTACTACAACGCCATCGGAACCATTAGCATAGGAATCTTTACCAACAACTACAGAGTAATGTGCATTGCCTTCTGTTTTTGCACCTTTACCAATTACTACTGCTGCATTAGATTCATTACTTACAGTAGCGCTAGAACCAATAGCAATCTCATCACCAGATTCGTATACTTTATTAGGATCTGGATTTCGCTTTATCCTTGTGCTGGGTTGGGCGTAGCATCTGTAACAATCGTTTTTGGTAGATGTATTAACCCCACCTACTACAGCACCGCCTGTACCAGAACCAGGTGTATGTAGAAGATGTTTGCTTGCTTATTAACATTTGAACGTAACCCCATAGCAATAGATCGTTCAGTCTGCAGTGGTTGCACCGCCTGTGAGCGATGGAACGACCACCCGTAGCTTTTGCTTTGAAACCAACTGCACAGCATAATCACCGGCTTCTACGGTGACCGCCTGCTGAGGATTCGATAGCAACTGCATGATCACCAGTTGCATTGATACGAGAACCTAAACCAACAGCTCCTGTACCCAGTAGAGTTTTTACTTCCGACCAACTGCTACTGTATCAATATGTGTTGCTTCATTATCACGACCGATTGCGATTTGGAATTTTTGGTCGCCACGACCCATCACCTGTTTTTGTGCCTTTATTAGTAGAGTCAGCTAAATTATTTTTACCAATCGCAGTACCACCACCAGTACTAGCAGTATTACTAGCACCCATAGTAATCGTATCTATCTTGCTTTAGATGTATTTTCTTCACCTATAGATATAGCACGGTCTGCACTAGATTTATTATTTTTACCAACAGCTACAGCACCAGCTACTTGTGTACCGTCAATAGTATTACCAGTACCAACAGCAGTGAATGATCGCCAGTTACTTTATTATTTATAACCAAAAGCACTCGATTTTGACCAGTCGCTCTACTCCAACCACCAACAGTGGTAGAGTATTCACCATGCAGTCAAACCACCAACCATCACCAGTAACTTGTATTAGTCGTTTCATAATTGGTACAGTACCAATTGCAATAGCGCCTTTATTAGTTGCTTGTGATAAAATTACAAGAGCGACAGAAGCGGCTCCACTAGCTACAGTATTAGTACCAATCGCGGTAGCGGCACCACCCGTTGCTCTGTTACTACTACCTAAAGCAGTTGAAGAATGCCATTTGCGGTATTATAGCCACCATATGCAACTGTACCCTCTTCGTTATTAGTTGTATTAGCGTAACCAACGACCGTAGAGTTCTTACCCTACACTATCATTATTAGGAAGACCATCTGGTTGAATATTAACTGCACTATTATTAAGTTTAACTTCTGCTTGTACCGGTGTACCCCATTTGAGCGCCAGCACCAACCATAGCCAAACCAGCTAATACGCTAGCCAACACTTTTTCTTACCACCATTGTTTTTCGCTACTTCAGATACTACAGCGTAGCATTCTTTGTTTTGCTCCAAACAACTTTAAAAATCTTTATTCATATTTCTATGAACCCCTTTCTTAACTAGACACAATTACAATCCTTATATAATAATCAATAAATACAAAAAGACTAAAAGTCCAAACGTCCCATATTTAATGGCTTTCTGAGCGTCTTTCATATTATTTTTCATTTTGTGTCATGAACAGAATATCATATATCGAAAATCTTGTAAATAGTATACTTCATCTTTTTATCATAAATATCAAAGTTTATTCTTAAAACATTTATTTTGTTAAACAAAATTTAATATATGGCCGTTTTTTTACTCATTTTTGACGATTTATACGTATTTTATAAAATCTAATCCATTTTTATTCTATTCAGCTTTTCATTATTTTTCGATAATCGTATTACTCAAATCTTATAAATAAAGGTTTAATCGATTTATAGAGATTGATTTTTCTCGATTTCAAATTCCATTTCTATATATCTATAAATTTTGAGATTAAAAAATCTATATATGAAATTCACTCATCTATTTGATGAGCTATTTTCATAAAAGTATTCATATATCTGTTTAGTCAAATGAAAGTAGGTATGAATTTCATACTCCTATATATAATAGAAATTATGATATACTTAATCATAATGAGGTAAAATTAACCATATAGTAACAATGAGGGTTTACCATGGACACACAACAAAAGAAAGCACATAAAGATATACATAAAGAAACCACAGAAGACATACTAAAGGCAATAGCAACGAAGGCCCATCCATTAGTCCCCCACCGCATCAAGCGTCTATCGACCAAGCGGGCATTGAGGCATTAAAGGACTCTTATGATGATTTTCTTTATGTATCTAAAGCCTTTGCTAGTTGTTCTATTAATTCATTAATTGCAACGGCTCGCATCTACGGTCTTGATCCGGCGCCAATTAAGGGGCTCGTGTCCTGAGCTAGGCTCCTCTTGTGGCGGCAATATCATTCCACAAGCGCTATACTATCCAGAGGCAACTTTCACAGGCATCGACCTGTCATCTGTACAAATCAAACACGGTAACGAATTAATCGAGTCCATGGGGCTCACCAATGTGACCTTATTAGAAAAAGATATTATGGACATCGATGATGACTTTTGGCACCTTCGATTACATTCTCGTTCACGGCATTTGGTCTTGGGTGCCCGATATGTTAAGGATAAAAATCCTCAGCATTTGTAATCGCAATCTATCGGATCAGGGGCATCGCTTATGTGTCGCACAACACGTATCCCTGGTGAAACGATTAGAGCAGATGCGCGATATCATGCTCTATCTGAAAAAGCAATTTAAAGTCTCAATCACTACAAGAGCGTACGGCTTACACTAAAAACGTGTTAAAACTCTTTGGCGAAACGATGAACATGGATCGAGCGCTCCCAAAAAGCAATCGGGTTACAAAATCGACAATATCAATCGCGTCTTAGCGTCCAATGATTATTATGTGGGCCACGAATATTTAGAAACCTTTAACGATCCTGTGTATGTATCTGAGTTTATCGACTGTGCTGAACAGCAGGGCTGTGTATATATCGGTGATGAAAGCATCGAAAAATCCTTTATCACATGGCTCGATGATAAGATTGTAGATAATATCAAAAACTCTTGCCAACGGCAACCATGAGGATAAAAGAACAGTATTATGACTTTGTCTATGATACTCAGTTCCGCATGGCTACTATTAACGAAACCATGCAATAGAGATAAAATTGTGCGGGACGAAAACGGTTCAAAAAGATATTCTGACACGTTGTACTTATGGCGCCTTTTTGAAGATCCCGCTTAGGCATGCCTCGAGTGGACAGATGCTACGCATTACGCTCAAACAATTTATGCGCACGTTCCAACAATTTAATGTGCAAGATATTGTAGACTACATGGCTAAGCATCATCCAAATGAGGAATATAATAAAGACAGATTGTACGTACAGTTATTCTTGTTAACTATTTTAGGCCATCTTCGCGCGTATGGTGAAAATATGAAAAATTACCATTTGTAGAAAAATGTGAGCTACATTCCCAGAGCGATTTCATTAGATATGTTTCCACACTTATTGAAGGCAACGGCAAACAATATATGTCCTTAGGCAATATGTTTAACCAAGAGGATCCTACTGTAGATCAAGGGTCTACTGTACATCATGAAACAAAATGGCACAGCCAACGACTCGTGACGAACTAATTAAGATTTTAGATGAAACCCTCACCATCACTCGTACGAAAGCAGATGGTGAGACCTTCACTAGTCCCAAGCGAACAATACCTCGATGAGTCTATTAAACATTTAGTGGAGCTAGGCTATTTTAGACACCAAGCTTAAAACACCATTTTTATTTTGATACGTCACTCTTAAGTTAATACATTACTTCTAATTAAGGTATGACATAGTTGCGACTTAATAAGAGAAAAAGTAAAGCCTTAGTTTCACTTTCAAAAATTTAATCACTAATAAAAGCGTAACTGGTATAGAGTGCATCAATCTATATCAGTTACGCTTTATTTAGCTACTACATAATGTATCTGAAGTGTTAATCTAGTGAAATTGTTATGTAAATAACCTGTATATTGTTCTTTTTGCCAATATGTGTTGTTAAAATAATATATTTTCGTTATTTGATAACCTATTTTATTTTTGTTTACACGAACGCGTTCAATTGTTGGTTCGCCTTTAGCATTTTTCGCTACTGTGTCCACGCGGAACAATGCCATTTCTGGGCTGAATTCAGTAACGAGGCGATCATCTACTGTTACGCCGTCTTGGATTGCACGGTATACGATTTGTGCGAATTCATAACGAGTTAACAAGCGGTCACCACCAAATGTGCCATCTGGATAACCCTCAACGAGACCACGGCGAGATAAATCGCTTACCGCTTCATATGCCCAGTGGTTTGCAGCCACATCTGGGAATAATGTAGTGTGGTCAGCTTTCATATTAGTACCAGCTACGCCGTTCAATAATGCAGTCAATTTTTGAATTTGTGCATTTTGTTCAGCTACAGTTTTCTTAAGAGCTAATACCTCTTTGCCGATCGCTACACGAGAACGAGATACACCGTTATGAGCGCCTACTTACAGACAAGCCAGCATTGAATACTGTTTTCATCGCCGCCTACTGTGGAACCGACGCTAAGTTGTACGTCTTCGTTAGGACGGTAGAGCACCGATAGCTGCCGCATCACCACTGCGGTAGTGACCATAACCTGCAGCAAAGTCCCATTTAGCGTCTGGATCGAAATCAAGTGGATGTAAGCGCCAACGCTGCAGCGCCTGCTACAGATTTGTCGATACGTTTATCCATCTTGGAAAGATCGCCTTTGAAGGAGTTCATATTGTTATTGATGTTTGTAATATTGTTTTGAATATCCGTTACATTGCCTTTAATGTTTTTGATGTCCTCTGTATTCTTAGCGATGTTTCCTGCATTTTTGTCAATATTCGTAGTGATATTATTATTGATTTGGTCCGTAATATCTTTAGACAAAGATACTTTGTAATCACGGCTATTACCATTGATTGATGGTGTTACCGTAATGTGGTCACCTGCCGTTACTGTTGTAGTACCTGCTAGCAGCGGTGATTTCATCTTTCACCTTTTTAAGTTGTGCTACGTTTACTGCATCAGTATCAGCTTCACCGTTAGATACGCCATGAATTTGCTGACCTCTCACATCAACTTTACTAACGAGAATGACATTTCTCTTAGTTCAGTAGTATCACTCATCTTTTGTGGCCCCCATACATCAATACCACCAGCATACGCGCTCATACCCTGATCATAATGCAATGTAGAAATACCATCTACATCCACAGAAGTTTTTATAGTCACCAGATCTATTAAAAACTGAGTGCTTAACATCGATAGCAGTCAATTGCTCTTTTTCACCATTTACTGCTTTATTATGAAGCTCAGTAACACTACCATCAATCTTAGTTTCACCACGTTTATCTAAAGTGAGACATTGTAGGGATAGATGTTAAAGTGATCAAATTCACTCTAATTTCCAGAAATGTCTTCAGCTTTTATACCATCCATTCCAGGGCAATTCTAATACCTTTACCATCCCTGAAACATACTAATTAAATCAGCTCTAAATGCGCTAAATGCTGATCGGTCTGGATGATTACGGTCATCTGTTCGTAAATATAACTCATGTGCAGTGAGATAGGATGTACCAGAATTGCTATTATCAACATTTGATTTAGTATATTCGAGAATATCAGAATTGATAGCTAGATTAGATTTTTCACCAAAAGGACCAATATTCTCTTTAAATTTTGCAGATCTAATTTCTTTTTAAATCCTCATTTAATGATACAATATATTCTAAATCAGTACTGATTTTTACGTGCACCAGTCGATGTATCCCATCGATACATCTCTATCACGAATGCTGTCGCAATATTTTTACCATCCCCTGAAATAATATTTACAGCTCTAGATGCGAATGCTGAGGTAGCAATAGAAGTTACTATTTTCATAGTAGTTAATAAGATTTTAGTTATTTTCATAATTAGTTCCGTCCTGTTAAAAACTATCTTGAGATAATAGTCCATATACATATTACATTTTCTCACAAAACTTTCATATTTTTATATGAGCATTGTAACACTATATTTCAAAAATTGTAAACAATTTTTATTATTTATTTAATTTTCCTAAATTAAAATCGACTGTTTTTAATGTTATATAACCATTTAATAGTATTTTCTAATAATAGAGAGACATAGTGATAAAGAACACTATAAACGTGTACTAGCCTAGTAAGTCACATAAAAGTGGGATAGTTAATCAATAGAGATTAACTACCCACTTTTTAATTTGGAGATAAGGTGGTTTCTGATACTTGCCGTATGATATAAGTTGTTATTGGGAGAGAGATTTAAAGTTATACTTTAATATAGTTATTAACGTAACTGGAGGTAACTAGTTATGAACAATACTCATACGACATAATGTAGGGGGCTACATATTAAGAGAATAGCTTTTAACAAAAGCTATTCTCTTCGAAAGAACAGACAATACCAACACTCACCTTTTCTCTACTTGAGTATATCATTTATATAACAATGATAATAGCCATTTTTCATTAAATTTTTCATTAAAATCAATAAATCTTATAAGTCGCATTTTCTATTCAGAGTTCTGAATGGTATGTATCAGAATTATTACTCAACCCAGATCGTATTATGTCGTCTTACAAGACTTAGCATTTTAGAACGAACACTCATAGTGACCCTCTACGCTGCTTACCACGATACCAAGCTACAGAAGATCCAGCTAAGCGGAATGTAATCTTGCCATACGCCCCACCCGAGTTATGCTCAGGCTTGTTATAGCCCATATCGACAGACACCGCGGTGTGAGCTGCAACTCGGAACCAACGCGCAAACCATTCTTATCAGCCTGACGTTCTTGATTCCAATGGTACCTCTTCATAGACTCTCGCCCAACGAGCATTTTTGAAAGTCTTACCATATTCGAGGGTATAACCATTGGCTACGCGCTCAAGGTATGAAGGTTCGCATCGAGGACACGCTCATCAGAGAGCAGAACCGTACCAGTTGAAGCGAACTCGTTTTCGCCAGACGACTATTCAAGGCCCCGCGCTGGGGCGGTCGTGATGACGCAAGAGCGATGGTCATAGAAGAGATGCGCACCATAGAGCGACGATCATCCTTCGAGATACGGCGGTACCCCCCACCCTACGTTAAGGGTTGTCCCAATATCGGAAGCTCGAGAAATACGCTGCTGCGTAAACCATACGATCGCGCGACTTATCATCGTAATGGCCTAGAGGCTGAACCGTTCTCACATGAGTACAATGGCTTCCACCCTCTTGGAACTGGAAGCTCAGCGTAGTGCGTCTCATCCACGGTTTACCTTTAGCGCCGTACATCGCATTGGACACATTAGACATAGCCACCGCATTGATAGCGCGATTTACTGCGTCCACGTCGCTGTACTGCACTGTCTTTGTCTCTTGGCGATCCATCACGAGGACCCACCGTCACCGATCACATGGTCTGGCGTGGCTGCAGGCATAATATGAAAATATCGTTATTATGTGTTATTGTGTCTTTCTGCTCTCTGCAGAACCCTAACAACACAAAAAGGGCGCTACAGGCATACACACACATACTGTTTCAAGTACTCTCTACACACAATTTCTGTGAACTAAAAATGAAATATATATAAGTGTAACGAATTATCAGGTACTACTGTCAAGAAAAGAATAAACTATATATAGAAGTCAAAGTAGATTACATATAATGTATATATAATATAATATCTATATATTATAAAAATATATCTACTACTGTTATTAGCAATATCTTTTCTTTATTAAATTGACAAATACTACTCTAATTACTATTCTCACTGTTTATAAATGTTCAACAGTCTCAATTAAATATTCCTACAATAGTGCATAAAAACTTCTTTAAAATATGCAATTATGAGTGTATTTTACACCATATTATACAAAATATTCATTTACAACTTGTATGTTTCGTATTATTATGAAATCGTAAGTGATAGAAAGTTTTGTGAAGTCCTAATATGCAAAGGGAGGTATTGTGATGAGTAAGAAACATTTTTGTATTAACAGTGTATTGTGTTTTTCTGCATTATCTCATGGGATTGTATCGGCGGCTCCTGTGAACATTATAGAAAACAACGGAAACGTTGGCGCTACAGGAACTACGTTCACTAATGATGGCAATGTTACGCTCGGTAGAGGTGCTGGTGCCACTACTAGTAACCATCAAACCGTAGCAAGTCCAAATGCAAACTGCGACAATGTAGCCATCAGGGCCTTCGCCGGTAACCAATCTAGAAAGGCGGCAATATTACTCAGGTGGTAAAAAGCTTCCAAAAAGGCACAGGCGATCTTAATATCATTGCAGGTGCATTAACAGCGAATAATGCAAAACAGTCTATGTCCGTTATCATGGGCATCAATCAGGTGAGAACTCTGAAGGGTCAAAAAACGTATGGATTGGTCATTACCAAGGTGCTAATAGTAAAGCTACCAATTCCGTTCTTATCGGTTCTGGATCCTCCACAACTGGTAAATTCACCCTTGGTATTGGTCACTACACCAATATTAATGCCAATAAAGGACTAGCCATTGGTTCCTACAATACCTAACAGATAAGGCTACGCGAGATCCGGTGTGTTCGGTCAAGGCAGTACGGCATGAATGCTATCGACGCTAGCGGCTCCATAGCATTGGTAATTACAACCATATTTCTGGTAACAACACATTCGTTATGGGTAATAATGTCACAACGTCATGAAAATGGTGTCATCCTCGGCAATGACTCTACAGAAGCCGATGTAGTAGGCACATCTAGCTATACCTTTAATGATGGCCGAACTATCAATTATGCGGGGCAACACCAATCTCTACCGTATCCATTGGTGCTAAAGATAAAGAACGGACTATTACCAATGTAGGCAGCTGGCCGTGTCAGTGCTACCTCTACAGATGCTATCAACGGTTCCCAACTATATAGGGGCTCAATCGATCGATTATGTAGAAAATGAATCAATAAATTGGTGATGCTCAGTGCACTGCTGGCGCATTGCACCCTATATATGACCCGAACAACCGTATTCAATACGTGGCTATGGCCACTACAAGAACGCCAATGCTCTCGCCCTCGGTGTTGGCTATTATCACCGAGATAATCTATTATGGCTACAGGTGTTACCTTTAACAGCCATATCATGGCAAACGGCAGAGTTACCATAAACCTGGCAAATCCAAGTAAATATCCCTGGTCACAAATCTTGAAAGTCGTGTACAAGCTTTTAGAAACACAAAACAAAGAACTTCAAAAACTGTACATCAACTGATGGCAAAATTGAGTAAATATATACCCCCAACTATGACATAGTATGTAACTCAAATTATGTAAATTATCTATATTATTTCAAACTACAAGTCTTACAAAATAAGCTCTAATTTACAACCTTTAAAGTACAGTATAATTACAATTTTATGCTATAGATAATTACAGTCTTAAACTTTAAAATAGTTACAATCCTAATTTGCATACACAATAAGAACTGCACTGAAAATTCTATTTGATTCTAAGGTGCAGTTCTTATATGTTATACTATGTTCAACATTATGTACTAAAGAAATCATCATAGGGGGTAGTATATGAGCCAGAAAGACAGAGAACAAACAGATATAAAAGAAAACTACAATCATAGCTAGTGACCCAAATATATCTGAGGAATTACAGGTTATATATAAATGAGGTAAAGGATTCTACGATTCCTTCCTCTATGTATCAAACCATTTTCTAGTACGAATATTAACAATTTACAAGCTAAAGCTAGCTATACGAGTCTTAATCCTGCGCCCTCAGGGTGTGCCCCGCATTCTTGAGTTAGGTGCATCCTGTGGGGCAATCTCATCCCGCAAGCACTGTACTATCCAGAAGCAACTTTCTGAGCATCGACCTATCAAGTGTACGGGTACAACACGGTAATGAAATGATTAAATCCCGCAGAGGCCTCACCAATGTGACCTTATTAGAAAGGATATTCTCGATATTGATGAAAGCTTTGGCACCTTTGATCACATCATCGTTCCGGCATTTGGTCCTGGGTGCCCGATGTAGTTAAGATAAAATACTATATTTGCAATAAAAATTTATCTGATAATGGGATCGCCCATGTCTCTATAACACTTACCCAGGATGGAAACACTTGGAAACAATTGCAGGATATTATGTTGTATTCAGAAAAACGGGCGAAGGATCAAAAATCTATTAGAGCGTACATATACATGTATTAGATGGTAGCAGATACTATGAACAGTGATGAACGGTCCTCACGCAATCGAGTATAAGATCAGTGATATCCATCGTGTACTGAACTCTAGCGATTATTATGTGCCCATGAATATTTAGAAACCTTTAATGATCCTGTACGTATCTGACTTCATAGAGCGCACAGCAGCAAGGATGTGCCTATATTGATGACGAAGTACCGCAACGGTCCTTTATCTCATGTCTTTCAGAGGATGTGGCAGATAATATTAGAGCCTTTATCCAGTGGCAACTATATCGACAAAGAGCAGTTCTATGACTATGTGTATGATACAGTTTCCGCATGAGTCTCTTAACTAAACAAGCCAATGTGTCTGTTATCAATCATGATGAAACAGTGACGATGGATATCTTAAATAGTCTATATTATGTTGCTATATTCGGCCAGCGAAAAAGGTGTTCCATCGGACTGGACATACCGTCTACATTGCCATCAAAGAGATAATGGATACGGCTAAACAATTCCTGTGTACAAGATATTGTCAGTCATATCAACGCTCCTATCACTGGATTTATCATCGATAATAACTCAGCTCTATCAGCTACCATTGTACCTTACCATCTTGGGTAATCTTATTTATAGCGAATCCTATCCTCATCCCACTTTGTTGAAAATGAAAGCTATATACTGAGCCCTTCATCAACTGTTTAAACACATCGGTCGAAGATGGTGGCGCATTATACAGCTCTTAGCAATAAGTAATCAGATCGATGAAAGCATCGATAATGGTCTACTTTATGTTGCTACATTGCTATCAAAAACCTACTTCACAAGAAACCTTAGCATACAGACTATGATAACGATAACCTCAACTGTACAGCGCACGACTAAGGACAGCTATACATATAAAGTACCTACAGAACAATACCTAGATGAATCTCTACTGTTTGAATACCTGGGTACTTTAGAAAATAAAATCAATGCTTAATTGTAGAATGAAATTGAACACATAAAATCATATTAGTACAAGTGATGAGATTAGCATCAAATTCTGCAATCAATCACGAGTACTAATATGGACTGCTAATCTTATCACATCATTGCACAAACAAACACTTAAATTTAGGAGGCGCTTTTATCTTTGAAAAACGCCTTCTTGCAGGTGATCCTATCAATACTATTGCAAGGCATTAGGACGCTCTAGAACTACGATTTATACTGAGAGCGTGGAACAGTGGTTCAAATTAAACAAAAACAGGCTGTTCTTATGTATAGCAGATTGCGGTCAACTGCCTATGAAAAGAACCCGCACAAGGTTCTTTCAACACTTTGAAACAGGTTCTATTGAGCCCTTTTTATCTTGGGTTGAGAAAACAAGGTAGAGAGTCGATAAATGGTGCTTAGATCTCTGCTGTTGGCTACGCCTTACGTAAGGGTTTGTTTGTACGCAATGAAATGGTGTGTACTAAAAACTTTCTATAACTACCTTTACCAAAGGCATTTTAGGTCTTAAACCAATGGATTTGCCTTGTGTTATTCGCACATTTCTCTATAAGAAGCGACATAACAGGCAACACAAACGCAAGTTAGGTAAATCCATTGATCTGCGTGATGAATCTGTTGCTACCCGCGAAGAATTTGGTCATTGGGAGCTAGATACGGTCCGAGGAACAGAATAAAAAGCGATGAAGTAATTGTTTCATTGTTGGGACATGAAATCTCCGCCATATGTAGCCTTACGTTGTCTATCCGCTAAAAGCTGTGGATGTAAAAATGACATTAGAAAATTGGTTGAGTCTCTTAAGGCCGTTTCCGATGTATCCATGTTATGTAAAACTATTACGGCTGATAATGGCCGTGAATTTGAACATACAGCGTACATTAGAAACAGAGGATTTATCTATTTTCTTGCTCACCCGTACTCGCCTGGAGAACGCGGTTCAATGAACGGCATAACGGACTATGTACGCTGATCCCAAAGGAACGCCCATAAAAGCGCTGTGCAAAGAAAAGCGATTCAGCGGGCGTTACATTGGTGCAACAATTTACCCCGAGCTGTTGAATTACAAAACACTCAAAGAAGTCTTCATTGAGAAGTTAATAAAGTTATGGATTTACAGAGTGTTCAATTTCATGTTGCAATTTAAGAAAATAAAATCAATATGAAAAAATCCACTTACTACTTCTTTTTAGATAGTAAGTGGATTCTTTCGTTATAATCAATAAGTTAACCTAAATATTTCTACGACCTATTTGATTTCTTCTAAATAGGGTAGTAAATTCCCTAAGGTACTCTGACGTTCATTTAAAAATTCTTTATACAGACCATATTTACAATCAACATTTGGCTTACTGTAATAAATCTCGATATAACATGCTATTTGCAATATCTATCTTTACCATGTGCTGGTTATTTAAAAAAGTAATAACTGTGTTTGCTAGCATATCCTACTCAATCAATTCAGTAAAGAGTGTCATTAGGTTGCCTATACAACAGGCAATCCAATACTCAATATCAGGACCATTCAACTCATACAATTACGTCTATCTAAAAGGTCTAGATCATAATTAAACGATTTAGTAACTTACACTCACTATCCCTGTTTTGCGCTTTATCTAAATCTACAACTACTAGGAATATACTATATAAAGATGAATTTTTCTCTATGGTTACTAAATTTACCGTATCCTCCACCATTTGTGGGCGAAATTTTGACATTAGATATACCCTCAGATACTATAGATAACTATATTCAGTATCGCCTTCACACACAACGAATCTTTAAGCTGGTTAAGATTTCTTCTAATACGTTAGGCTTTGTTGGCTATGACTTTATACCTCGAATTTTCCTTTATAATAGTCGATAACCAAACTCTTTTTTACTTCTCAAATCAAAATCAACTAACGAATTAACTATAGTAGACAAGTCTGATCTTTCGTAGATATAAAATTTGTTCTGGTGCAAATAAATTAATATTAAAAAGGCTCTAAATTATGGGATGTGACAACCAATTGACCACAAGTATTGGAATTAGAGTTGATTATATGATTAAAAAGTAAAATAGAGATTTAGTACTAATTGATGCATCTAGTTCATCAATTGATACCGTTCATAATGAACGCGAAGAAGTGATGTCATGCCATAATACGCTTTATCCTTTTTGATTCATGAGCTAATGGATGAGTCTTACTGGATCTTGTTCCCTAAAGTCACGGACAATATAAACATCATATGAAACAGACTCTTCCTCTGCTATAGTTCTTTTCAATTCAATTGAAGAATTGTTCCCGATCAATTGAGCTAGAAATTTCTAATGTTAAATCCTTATTCTCCTCAATTAAGATTCTCTGATCTTCAGTAATAGTTATATTAAATGGTTTAACATCAGGATTAATGAAAAGGATCAGTACACTGATGAATTGTATAGTATCTATAAAATCAATATAAATATCGCTAATAAAATCTTTTTATCTTTTGAAAAAGACATAGTTGCAGTTGATTTACGAGAAATAAATTTCTGTAACAGCATCCTCTAAGACATCACTTGATAAAATATTATCTTCAAATTTATATATAATTTTATTATTCTGTTCTAACTTTTTCGAGATAATACGGTCTGGTTTTTATCATACTTTAGAGTATTGATATAAGTTTTCTGTTTAGATTCTACTAGTTATATTATATTGAATGTTATTTTGACAAATATATTAAATAATCGATTATTAGAAAAATCTTTTCTTCTTTAATAATATGAATCAAAGAATCATTAGCATGCTAACAAATTAGTTTTACCGACTGCATTATTACCAAATATAATAGTAGATTTGGCAGGGCGTGATTCTTGTCAATATAGTTATCTTCATATTTTGAGTGCCTTTTAATTCTTTGCTGAAAGCACAAAATGTTAACTCTTGTCTTTTGTATCGATGCAAAGCCAGCAACGGAAAAATCAATTAACATAGTATTTGCCTCCTTTTTCTAATTATAATACAAAGATAATCAGTTTATCTTTAAACTAAAAGATTATGCAAAGAGCCCTCTTATAGATACACATAATGGGTATATCCTATATTCAAAAATGATAGGATTACTTCAAGCGTCTATAAGAGGGCTCTATTGCATTGATATTTAGAAGGTTACATATTACATTTCCAGACTAGGTCTAAAACATAATGATAGGCCATATACTTATATGCTACAGGGGGAAGTATAGCATCCGTAAAGATTGTGATGCATGATAAAAGGGAAGTCGCATATGGATGCTATGTATATGTATAGATAGATACGTTGTATACATGCATGGGTACTACATATGAGAGGAAATATATCTATACAGACATCCAGCTATATGTATGCATAGATAGGCATGCACAAGGTCTCATGACCCTATGCATGATTTACTTATATATTAGAATTTATGCTGAAACCAGCGTTACGCCTCAATCTGCTTTGGTGGTCACCAGACAAACCCAGTGGCAACGTCGATCAGCAAATACGCTGTTGCTATTGACAACCATAACGTGCCGAAGGTAGAAAGTTCAGTCAAGTACGCTTTAGGTCTTGTTCTGTTGATTTCACAGCTGTGCCATACCATGAATGCAGTACATTGCCTGTGAAAGCATGACCTGCGACAAATCGTGTAGATATTTGCCATTACCGAATTGTTTACGCAATTCAAGGCCAAGCACCAAGTGCTGTTACACCAGATTGGTTAGCAGATACGTATCTACATTGAGTTACGGCCACCGGAAGTGTGTGAAGTTCAATTGTCCTTGTGGTTCTACATAGAAACCATTGGCGTATTTCAATGTTTTACCGTAGCGAACACCGATGCTGTATACATTGAGACTTTGCATCGCCAGACATAGCTTCACCGATTTCATTACGCGCTGTGAATTCATTGAGATGCGCGACCAACTTGCGTTTTACATGTACATATTGATCCTACCAAGGTCTTTCAAAACCATAGGCACCAACGGAGAAGGATTTAGCTTGCCAGAACCATCGAGCACATGTCTTCCAGAACCGCGTAGGTAGGATACTTGACCACCTACAGTCCAACCACGGCGATTTTAGCATCATAACCGCTTACCGGTACTTTTAAATTTACTTTCCGAACCTACTGCAACACACGACCATCAGAACTCAAGACCTGCTGCAGCCCATGTAGCTTGCATTTAGCCATCGTAAATGACAATAGAGTCATCATAACAGCAGATAATGTAAAATTAATTTCTTGCTCTCATCCTCTACACCTCAACTATAAATACAATTACAATCACATTTGTGACAGTTCCTTCATAAAGAATATATATCAGTAGGTTTATTTATTATCTTATATAGACAGAAAAGATAGACATATACCATACTTAAGAACTTATATCTAACACTTTTTACAAAATATGTTTAAAAATATATTTAAAATATTACACCATTTTTATGAATTGTGAATGAATTTTGTGAATTCTTATTTAAAATTATTTTAAAAATATTAATAGTTGAGTTATAAAAATAGAATATAAAAATATATAAATAAGGAGCTGTAACAAAACAAGATCTAAGGTTTAAACGATTTTTACATAGAGGAACTAGTGCGCTAAAAATATCAAGAAAATTTAAGATTGTTGCAAACCTAATTTTCGATATTCTATATTAGTAAAGGGACTGCAACTGAGATATTGTAAAACCACATTCTGTTACAGCCCCAATTTGTTTAACAACGACCATATAGCTAAAAGAGAGAATATGGTATCCAGTAGAAATGTATTGACTTTGTAACTAGAGTAATTGCATATATCTGGATACCTGTGTAATTATGTATAGTACGTAAGGGTTGTCTATATATAAACTGCTATACGGTCATGGGTATAGTATGAGACCTATTAACATCAGTATTATGATTTTTATCACATTATCATAAATAAAAATGCCCTAAAACCAAAAGGCAACGACCGTCATCATTACCTCTTTCGTATATATATTCAGTTATACTCATTAGCGAATGCGTTTACACGATTATTATTGTCACGCATAGCTTGTTGCAAGCTGTCATTACCATTTCGTTCATATAGAAACGCAATTCATTGTTGTTCATGTTTTCAGTATTCTTTTTCAAAGAATAGTACTAAGATTTGGCGTTCGTATTCAGCTTGGTTCATTTCGGATACAGTCGTATTCGTAAAGAATTCTTTGTAATCCAAGTACAAGCGATCTAATGCTACGAGCACTATCTTTTATAGCGATGGCTTGTGATGTACCAGCTGCGGCGAACATTCATGTAGTACAACGCATTGTTAGCATAACGTTGTTGACCAGACATTACACGGTTGTCG
>BNJU01004506.1_pt1 | contig 24801 bp, 38 predicted proteins | sample 8539281 | NCBI WGS metagenome assembly BNJU01 (sample SAMD00202456, study PRJDB9452) | human saliva metagenome | isolation source: human saliva | place: Japan
GGGAACTGCGCGTCCGCCGGGGACGTAACTTCTCCTCCAGATGACTGCGTTCACACCTCAGTGACCTGGAAGAGAACGCAGTCCCTCGGACAAAAGTACGTCCTCATCCACGAGGGTGCGTCCTCGCGCGCTGACAGTCTGGGAGAGCACCTCCCGCTCACGCCTGAGCAGGACAGCAGAAGGCGCCTCCCACCAAACAAGATGTGCCCCAAGCCCACACCCACGCTGTCATGGGCCCCTGTACCCCGAGTTCCCCTAGCCCTGATCCATAACTCCCCGCCGTCCTCCGGGACTGGCGGGTCTATCTTTTTCTTTGCAGGAGGCTACTCGTGGCCCTCAAAATGGCGGTCGTCGTTGACTACCAGAACGTCTATCTCACTGGGACATGCCTATGGACGCCAAGGCGGCCTCGCGAGGACACAGGCCCGCCGGTTCTGCTCGCCGTAGTCCCACACCGGCCCGCAGGTCACAGATCAGTCACTGCCCCGAATTGGTCTCGACCACCTGCGCCAGCGTCCTAAAATCACTTCCGTGACAACGGCGCCCACGACTCCCCCGGATGCGGTGACGGATCCTGCCCCTTCCCTCCCTTCTCTTGATGTCGCTCCGGGCTCTGTGGTCCGGGTGCGTGACGAGGACTGGCTGGTCACTCAGGTCTCCACCACGTCTGACGGCATGCTGGTGACGGTGCAGGGCCTGTCCGAGGCTGGTTCGGGACACGACGGCGCAGTTCTCCGCTGGTCTTGACCAGATCGTCCCGGTGGATCCGCGCCACACCCGGGTCATCGCGGACACCTCCACCCGTCACCGGCTCTCGCGCCTGTGGCTGGAGGCGACGCTGCGCAAGACGGCCCCTCCCGGCCACCTCCACTGACCTGGCCGTGGTCAGTGACGTCCTCGCCGACCCGCTGGCCTACCAGCCGACGGCGGTTCGCCAGGCCCTGGACCCGGCGAACCTGCGCCCCGCATCCTCCTGGCTGACACCGTGGGCCTGGGCAAGACCTTGGAGATCGGCATGATTCTGGCCGAGGCTCGTGCGCCGCGGCCCGGGGCGACCGCATCTCATCGTCACGCCCCGTCACGTGCTCGAGCAGATGCAGCACGAGATGGTCGCGCTTCGCGCCGCCCTTCGTGCGCCTGGACTCGGTGGGCATCCAGCGGGTGCGCCGTTCGGTGCCGGCCTCACGCAACCCGTTCTCGGTGTTCCACCGCGCGATCATCTCCATCGACACAGCTGAAGTCGGACCGCTACCTCAATCATCTGCGCAAGCAGCTGCTGGGACGCGGTCGTCATCGACGAGTCGCACAACATCACCAACAAAGGGCACGCTCAACAACCGGCTCGCGGACATTCTGGCCCGCCAGACCGACGCCCTCATCCTGGCCTCGGCCACGCCCCCACAACGGCAACCGAAGTCCTTCGCCGAGCTCATCCGTCTGCTGGAGCCGACGGCGGTGCGCGGACGGCTCCCTCGATGAGGAGGCGGTGCGTCGCCTCGTCATCCGCCGTCACCGTCACTCCCGACGAGGTGCGCGACGTCGTGGGCGGCCGCTGGAAGGGCGCCTGACTCCGGTCAACAAGGCTGGTGAGCCTCCCGGCTGAGGACACGGTGGCGGCGAGGCTCTCGCGTACCTGGCTGCACCGGCTCGACGGCGCCTCAGCACCGGGCGGCCGCAGGCTGGCCCACGGCGGCGAGCTCCCTGTTCGCCTGGACCCTGGCCAAGTCCTTTCCTGTCCTCACCGGCGGCCCTCATCAGACGATCGACGAGCGCCTGGCCCGACGCCGCAGCCGGGCAGCAGCTGGCTCCACCCGGAGCCCTCAGAGCAGTCCCAGGCCCTGGCCCGCCTGCGTGAAAGTGGCCGTGGAGGCCAACACGAGCGGCCTCAGGCAAGTACAGGAGCTGCTGACCGAGTGCGCCGCATCGGGATCGGGCCCCCAGGTCGCCCGGGCGCATCGTCGTCTTCGCCAGAGCGCATCGCGCACGCTCACCTGGCTGGCCGAGCACCTGCGCGAGGACCTGCACCCTGCCCGCCGACGCGGTGCGGGTCATGCACAGGAGCCTGTCCGACGTGGAGCAGCAGGAGATCGTCGAGCGGTTCCGCCAGGCCCACACGCCGATGCGCGTCCTGGTGACTGGCGACGTCGCCTCGGAGGGCGTCAACCTGCACGCCCAGTGCCATGAGGCTCATCCACTACGACATCCCCTGGTCGCTCATCCGCATTGAGCAGCGCAGCGGCCGTCATCGACCGCTACGGCCGGTCCGTCTCACCGCAGATAACGACCCTGCTGCTGAGCCCATCGGACCCGCGCTTCTCCGGCGACGTCCGGGCCTGCTCACGCCTGATGGAGAAGGAGGATCAGGCGCACCGGGCCTGGGCGACGCCGCCTCCCTCATGGGCCTGTACTCGGGTGAAGGAGGAGGAGGCGATCCGCCAGGCGCTGGCGGCCGGGCAGGGTTTGTTGACGACGTCGTCCCGACGCCGACGACACCCTCAACCTGGATCCCATGGCGGCCCTGTTCGCGAGGTGACGGGCACGGCCGAGCCAGGGCGACGGCGCTGCGCCCCACCGGTGCCAGGACTCCTGCTGCTCCAAGCAATCCCAGCGACCCGGCCGGTCCGGCCGCCCCACCGCCCGCTGCCCCGCTGGCGACGTCGACGCTGTACGAGACCAGGCGGACTATCTGCGCCAGGCCCTCACCGAGCTGCTGGGCGCCCCCGGGAGCCCGGAGCAGCCAGACCGGCGGCGGGGTGTCTCCGTGGCGCGAGCACGGCACGCAGCACGTGGTGGAGATGGTGCCCCCGGCGGTCTGCCATCGCCTGTCGGTGCTGCCGCAGTCTACCTGCGTGAGCGCCGCGTCCGGGAGCACCTCAGGCGGCGACGACGCAGACGAAGGAGCGCGTCTTCTCACGGAGGCCCTGAGTGACTCCTCCGGACTCCTCCTGGCCGGAGGCCCACTACCTGGGGCCGCTGCACCGGTGCTGGACTGGGCCGGTGATCGGGTCCGGCCAAGGCTCGGCTCGCTCCTCCGTGTTCGCGGTGCGCGGCGACGTCGACTCACCGACCGTCCTGCTGCTGGGACGCTGACGAACCAGGCGGGCGGACGGTATCGATGGTGTGTGTCAGTATCGCCTTCCCTACCTGGACCTGGCGGCGCGCGTCGATTTGGATGCGGGCCGGCCGGTCGAGGCGGTACCGATCGGGCAGGGTGCACGACTCCCCGCCGCCATGTTCGAGGCGGTGGGCATCTCCAGGGAGCTGCGGAACTCTGGGCCCGTGACGCAGACCAGTCTGTTGGAGGCGCTCATCCTCCGGCGGGTGGATATGTTAGGGACCACATGAGACGACCCTCGACGCAGCGGAGGAACAGGCGACGGCTCGGGTTGAGGCCTGGGCGGAGCGCGCGAATGCCTGGGATGACGGGCGGTCGCCTCATCCAGAACCGCCATCTGCGCGAGCAGCAGATCCACGATGGCTCAGGAGCGAGCTCGAGGAAACAGCACCGGCCCGCGCACGCTGGTGCGCCCACTGCTGGTGGTGGTGCCGCAGGACTTCAGGATGGAAGGGGATCTCTGATGGCGGTGTCGGATGCGCTGGTCGTCGGCGAGACTGGATCAGCAGCACTCACTTCACCACGGACGCCACCAAGGGTCCTTCCTGGCGCGCGTGCTGGAGCGCCGCAAGGAGTGGGAGGCCCTGGAGAAGCCGGCCGATCCTGGTACCGCTCCGACGCCGACGCCTCGTTCCCGGTTCCGTTCTGAGCGTTCCCCGCTTGGAGGCTGCTGGCGGCCCCTTCCTGCCGACGACGCTGGTTCCTGACCGGCGCCGCCCTGGAGGCGTCCGGCGAGCGATGCGCTCCTGCGCGAGATTCGGCTTCGCCTCGTCGGAGTACCGGCTGATGACGGGGCCCGGTGACCCTGGTGAGCCGGTGGCGATGAGGGGCCCGCGCCGCTAGCGCTGCTACGCGCCCGCCGGTGACCACGGTGGAGGACCTGCTGGTCAAGGACGCCCGCCCACGCTCGCTGAGGGTGGCACCGTGGACCTGGGGACTGACGCCCCGGCGCTGGAGGGCTGAGCCGATCGAGTCGGTCTCCCGGGCACTGTCGACGCTCATGACGGATGGTCACGGCCCGGCCTTCGCCCCTGGTCCTGGCGGGCCAGTGGGCGCTGGTGGCGGGCAGGAGCGGTGGCCGGAGGGCCGCTGGCTGGCGGTCAACGTACGGGCTCATCGTCGGCGCTGTGGACGGCGCGCGGCGGCGAGTGGGCGGGCCCTGACCTGGCCCGGAGGCCCTCTCTGCTCGCCGACGGCGGAGGACGGACGTGGTGGGCGGCCACCTTGGAGGACTCGGCAGCCCACGGTGGGGGTCTCGAAGGATCTGCGTGAGGGCGTGCGCTCCTCCATTGAGATCATCGCAGAAGAGGTGGTGCGCCGTCGCGCTGCGCGGGGCTGGAGCCACTGCCCCAGGAGCGGGCGCAGGACCTGGCTCTGCAGTCGCTGCGCCACATCTACCGGTTCATCTTCTGCTGTGGAGTGCAGGCGAGCCCCGAGCTGGGGGTCCTGCAGGTGGGCGCCGCCGAGTACGACGCTGGCTACGGCCTGGATCGTCTGCGAGGCGGCCTTGAGGGCGCTGCAGAGTCAGTCAGGGCGGGCACATATCTATGAGTCCTTGGACCGGCTGTTCCGCCCTGGTGGATGAGGCCCCAACGAGCAGGTGCCAGCCGCGCAGGAGGGCTTCTGATCGGCCTGGTCTTCCGGCCGATGCGCGCCGACCTCTTCCGCCCGGTGGCGACCGCCCTCATTGACGAGGTGGGCCTGAGCAATGGGGCCCTGCTGCGAGGTGCCGCCACCGCTGCTGACCAGGAGAACAGCAAGAGCGGGCGCCTTCATCTCCTATGTGGGCCAGGCATCAACCAGGCTGGGCGCCGTCTACGAGGGCTCATGAGGGCTACTCGGGTTCCTTCGCCACCGAGCGCCTGTGGGAGAGTGGCGCGGGCGGGGACGCCTCGAAGGCTCATGGGTGGGCCCGAGGACGTCATGGAGGGCCTGGAGGAGACTTCGTGACGGTGGAGGATGAGGTGACGGGCGAGCGCCGCAACGTCACCTATGAGAAGGCCAGTTCGTCTACCGGCTCTCGGCCGGACCGGCAGCGCTCGGCTTCCTCTACACCCGGAGGTGCTGACGCGTTTCACGTGCAGCAGGCGCTGGAGGGTAGCTGGATCAGGACGGGCGGACGACGACCGCGGAGGAGGATCCTGCAGCCTGACGGGTGTGTGAGCCGGCGCTGGGGTCGGGGCGCTTCACGCAGTTGAGGCAGTGCAGCCAGGCGGCGGAGCAGTATCTCTCGCGGCGCGAGCGCGAGATGGGCCGCGCGTGGATCCTGAGGAGCGGCCCCGGGAGCCTTTGCGAAGGTGAGGTATCTCGCCTTGCACCAGGTCTACAGGGGTGGACCTCAATGCGACGGCGGCGGAGGCTGGCGGAGGTGTCGCGTAGCTGGACACGATGGTGGAGGGGCTGGCGGCACCGTGGTTCAGGCTGCAGGCTGCGGCGCGGTAACTCACTGGTGGGGGCGCGCCGAGCCTGTACTCGACCTCCCGCCCTGAAGAAGCGTGCCTGGCTGTCCGGCCGCTCCGGTGCCCGAGCCGCTGAGCCAGGTGGCGGCCGTGCTCGACGACGCCGATGCCGCCTCCCGGCACCGGATCGGCGGGGCCCTGGACGTCTCGGGGAGCATCCATCACTTCCTCCTGCCGGCCAAAGGCTGGGGCAGCGCGGTGGAAGTCCGCGAAAAGGTGCCGGATCTAGTTGATACCGAGAGGCTCGAGGCCCTCCAGACTTGGCGCGAAGAGATCACGCAGGTACTGAGCACGAATCTAGGCCTTGCGGTTGACGGCCTGGCCCGGCGCGTGGAGGTGCGTGGGAGATGACTCTGCGGCGTCACGAGTGGCGGAAGGCGAGCTTCCCGCCGCATCGACCTGTGGGGCCGCAGGCGCAGGACAATACCGGTTCAACGGTGTCCCGCAGAAGAAATCGAAGAATATCTGGCGGCACCGGGTTCGGCATACCGGCGGCTGCGGCTGGTCATGGATGCGTGGTGCGCCTTGTGGTTCTGGCCGCTGACCACGGATGCGACCCCGCCGAGCCTCGATGAGTGGCTGGGCGCACTGGAGCTGCTGGGCAGACTGGGTCAAGGACGCCAAAGGGCACTCGACGGGACCCGTGGATAGCTTCCTCGTGGAATGGAGACCATGGAGGAGGCTGGAGGCGGTCTCGCCGGAGCCCGCAAAGTGCGAGTGTGTTGTTGACGAGGCTTCGAGGTGGCTCACCGTGGGTCCAGAAGGGTGGCGGAAGCACCGGGCTTTCTTCCACTGAGGCCCGGACTTCGCCACCGTCTTCGCCCGCGGCGGCTTCGACCTCCAGGTGGGAAAACCCGCCACCGTGGGTGAGACCGACCGTGGATCAACAGTCTGTCTGCGGACGGTGACCCCTGGTGAAAGCAACAGTACAACCACCAGTCGCAGTTCAGAAGCAACGGCCAAAGCTGCGCACCATGGCTCGTCCTGCTCCTTCTGCACAGTCCCTGGTCGGAGCAACCGAGGCACCGTTCTCCGAGTTCCTGAGCGACCTGAATGTCTACCGTCCTCAGCGCGGCCAACCGACTCTACTGCGCCTTCATGTGCCAGGGTGTGGGAACATCAGAGCAAGCACGGCATCTCGCCGCTCATCTGCTACGGGAGACCCACTCTTACCGACACCTAAAACTTAGATTCTGCGCGCTTGCAAAGTACCGCCGTCTACGACGCCACCGGGCAGTTTATTAACGAACTAAACCTGCTGGATATCCATCACCAACGCATATGGCATCCACGTCTACGGCGCAGAGCGAACACCTCGTTCCTCCATGCAGCCTGCTCTACCACCCCGGACACGGTGCAGCGCTCACTCAAGCACGATGGAATGGCGAAGGAACCTGTTTAATGATCCACGCCTGATCCTTGGACCCATGGCCACATGCAGCCCGCATCGAATCCATCAATGTGAATCCGCGCTGAAGCTCTGGGGATTGGTCACTGAAGCACACGACTGGCACGCAGCCCCTATGGTCCTCGACGGTCAACTCCATTCTGCATGTTGGTGAACGCTTGCAAAGCCTAGCCACCCAAATCCACGCATCGGTAGCTCAATCTCCAGTTCTCAGCAGGTTGGCATGAAAACGTCTGGACCCCAAGAGGACGTTTGAAAAAGTATGCCCTATGCATCTGGGCCGACACTCATCCTGCATGGACCTCACCTCACGTCTCAACACTGTACAAACAACTCCAATGAGTCCATGAAGAGCATCCTGACTGACTTCAACCGACCGACTTTAGTTTTCCTGCCCGTGAGCGCCGACCCCATCACCCAGTACAGGCGCTGCAGGAGATCGCGATACCTTATGACCGACCTCACTCGCGACAAGACCTGACTCGCGACTGCTACCGCATCGCCTGGCGGTCATGGCAACACCGGCGAGAGAACACCTGTTTCGGCCATCATTCCACCCTGACCAGCACAATCTTCTCCCAGTCGGCGTGTTTTCCTCAGGCCCACAAAGATCGCAGGCCGATCCCTTGTGGTCGCCTCTGGCTGGCCCATCGTCGCTTCAGCCGACTGCACCCTTCGAGCAATTCCCTCAAGCCCGGTATTTACTTTTCCCGATTTCTCTCGACTCACCCACCTGCACGCAACCACACCCGTCGCTGCACGTGTCACCCTCGCAGCACACTTCAGCCCCAACCGCCTACCGACGCCTGCGCAGATTCAGGGCAGAGTGCTGGACGAGTGCCGTTTTGGACGATTTCCGCTGATCCTGACACGTTATGACGACCGTCCGATTGGCTCGAGTGACGGCGGACGTGCCCTTTGCGCTGCGGAGGCGGATCGTCGTCGCATGCCCAGGCGGCGATCGACGCTCATGCAGCAATGATGCTGCGCGACAGCTGGAAGATCTATGTGGCACATCATATCGAACCCAATTCGCAGTTCGTGTACAGCAACGATCACGATCAAAGATCAGTAGGAATCCTTACGTCTCATGACAGGCGATCGAATGGTCGTCACCGCCGACCTCTTTGGTCCGCCAGGCTCTGGGAGAAGCGCAAGCGCTCAACCTCCACCGAGGCGGCATGCCACCATCAGAGCGCACCACACCCACCCCTGGCTCCGGCGTCTCCCTACGTCTACGACCTCTTTCCGCATCCGCGACCGCGAATCCGACTTCCGCCGCATCCACACCGCCCTCACCCAGCCTCAAAGCTCTCTGCATAGGGATACCTACCATCTCCGGAGATAGGCCAAATCCTCGCCCCCAGTAAACTCAACTCACACCCCCACCCACATCCCACCTCACTAACAAAACGTGCAAGGAGATCTCTTATGATGACGCTAGCGACGACATCGACGCATGTCTCACCATCTACTGCACGATGAGGATAGAAGTTGGCAGTTTATCCAGACATTCGACCACAAACCAAGATATGCTCATAGCCCGAGGCATTGGCGGTGACGCCCCAGTGACATCATCAACAGCACAAACGATATGGCTATATTATGAAACGATATGAGTAGAATGTTTACGTGACACCCGCAGCATGTACTGCATTGATTGGAAAACGTGCGAAGGAAAGTTTGTCGACTGGGAAATTGCAGCATCCCTTAGGCACACACACACATTGTACAGTGGACTTGCTGCAATCACTCTTCCATCAGCAGCAGACTGACTATGACAAAAAGACTACCTGATCGCCTAAAGGACAACTGGAACGAGCGAATGGATATGCGACATGGTGGAAATACCGCAGCAGCAGATGGATTAGCGGAAACAGCAGAAACCGTCACACCCGACCGTTCTGTCTAGCCACCTTATAAACAATCGTCGCTCCCTTCGCCAAATGGAACGCCTGATTAGAGAAGAAATGAGTTTAACGGATGCCGACCCGTCTCAAGGTTCGGAGGAATGCGGACGACTGAATCGAAACGAGGCCGCCTGCTGACGCCTCCGCTTACAGGAATAAAGATCGAGGTGGCCTGCCGCCACCACCGGAGGGACACTAGGCGGGAATCTGGAAATTTTGACGTAGCCGCTGATTATCCCTTGCCTCGGCTTCATTTCTGCATTCGTGCGACCTCGCTCTGTTAATCCTTCGGCCGGAACGCACGTGGTACGAAGGAAGAGCGGTGGCGAATCTGTCAAGCACTTGTATGGAGATACGCTGTCTGGCGCGGACCCCTTCCCGGAAGGAGATGGAGCTGCGTCGAGGCGGAATCCAACCTTCGCCACGCATTTCGTCAATCGGCGAGTCAGGTATCAGATAAAATTATCTCTGATGAATGGACCCGCCATCAGCCAGATCTGCATGGATACATCTGCAGCCTTCTTGATGCATTAAGACGCTCTGCATACATGCAAAAGGCAGAACCCCAGAAACAGGCACGGTACGCGGCAAAGTGCCCGAACAAACCGGCGACAGTTTCGCCTTTCGAGTGCCTCTCTGGCCCTTTCCGAGCTTTTGGCGGCCACCCAGGCGGCGGGTCTGTCACGGTGACGGAATGGGCGACGTTGCGACTACTGGGCGTCTGCGATTACCGCTCGGCACTCGTGTGCCGATAGCGTGCAGTTTTCCTCTCGCTTCCGCATACGCAGTCAACAAAGCGAAAATTAGGCATTCAGCGTCCAGATTACTCACTGTTTACGAGGAGGATCATGCTCTGCTGGCTGCTGATGCAGAGAGGCTATCAGATCGAAAGCACACCACATGGTTGGCTTCGCGAATTGGCCGTTTCTAACTGGAACGACGTCTGAATACCTCACACTCTCTCCTCTCAGAGCCAAATAATCCAGGCTCACGTGAGCCACCAACACGTACTCACGTGAAGTTCGGGCATTTCAGCACTCGAAGTCGCGGAACGAACTCCCACCCCGAGAAAAAGGTAGCATTACTCTATGATCGAAGTACCAGAGTCCAGCGAACCATTCGACACTTTAGACACCAACAGCATCCTTGGGCGAATCTTCTTGGCGTGCCATCCTCTACATGTCCAGAAAGTTAGGACAAGCCGAGACGTCTCACTTAGAGATCAAAAGCACACTAGACATCACTGACGAGCACGGCGGATCAAAATCGGCACGAGCAAAAGTCAAGATAGGTTTAAGTTTTTACTCGGTGCAGCCAATCGGCTACCAAAGGATGCGGCTCGACACTTTCAGGGATACGCAGTCTTAGTCGTTGGCGCCGAGAAAGAGAACGTTCAAGGCATACCGCGCGGTATCGAGCAACATGACTTAGAAAACGCCTCGGCTATTTGGATTCACAGTTTCCCGGCTTCGAACTGGGACGCCGCCCATCAGCGAAACGAAGGAAGTTCTTATTCATCATCGCCATCCCACCCGAGGAAGGACAAAATCATACCCCTGCCACCAAAAACTACCAGTCCAACCACACAGCAGACAGACTCAGAGACGGAGCGATCTGTGCGCGCATCGAGCAACACTCGAGAAGCAAAATCCGGAGAAGTGCTTGCGCTGGTTAAGAGAGCCCAATGCCAACAAAAGCCGCCGATCGATCTGGAAGTTAATGCAACGGGCCGATCTACAGAGGCGCATGAAGAAATATTGAATAGTCTAACGATTCCGAGGAAGAAGATTAAGGACGAAAAATCACTAAAGCGCATCAACAGGAGAACGCACCTGAGCCATTTCTTCAAATCAGTTTTCCGCATTGTCGCACTCAAGTAGGCTCCAGCATGAAGGGAAGCACCTACCTTTGGAGAGACAGACGCCCCAAATCATAAGCACAGGACGCAACACCTTACCGGCGCCAGCTGGATATTTCTCGAATTCAGGTTGTCAGCCGTGGTAGATTCATCCTGGCCAAGCTACATCTATCAGTAGTGTTTCACAACTGTGAAATCCTGAACTGGATCAGTCCAAATGATGCCGATTGGGGAGAAGATGGTCGAGCCAGTAATACGAAGCACTGACATCTTTGGATAGAGACAATGTTGGTAATGCTTCAGTCAACATACCGCAAGTTGACCCATACTGGTAACGACTGATAACGCGTGGGTGACTCTCGAAGCAGAGTCATCTTTCGCCCGATACGCCATGGAGCAAAGTGCAACATGCATCCTCCTGCAGATAGGTCACGAACGCATCGAAGTCGCCATGGAGTTTTGGACGAAGATGACAATGATGAAGTGACAACAGGAAACTTTAGCATCGCAAACTGAACCTATAGTTGATGCAGCAGATTTGGTACTGAAATTATTGTAAACAGAGTGATGCCCCTGGCGCATTGCCCCCTACCCTAGCACCCAGTGCCAAGCAGTTGAAATTTCCGTGTTGTCTACACAAATGGGGTCGTTTTGCAAAGTTCATCGTACTGATCACAAATCAGTAGCGACGGATTGTTCGCGATGATTTTCTGCACAGCTAACAAGAACTAGATGGTGCCACCCTCCTCAGAATATACTGCGAATTTTCGGTTCTCCGCCAGACATATCGGTTGTGAAGCCGCCCTGATCTGCAGTACGGGCACCGAGTCCTTTTGCAAACCGGAAAGAATAACTGATACGGCTGCAGATCCCGGCGGATTGTTCTCCTGACACAGGAGAACACGGCAAATCTGACACGTAAAGGCGTCGAGCTTTTCGCGTTCTAGTGAAAATATGTCTACGGAAAGATTCCGTCAGCTTAAACAGAGTACATCACACAACCGAGCATGATGGTTAACGCCTCGAGGTCTATTCATAGACCAGACGACGGTCTATGTTTCCGCTGGTCAGAGGCGCGCTCGACTCTGTGAATATCCCTCCTCCCCTCATAACCTTCCGGAACATCCATAGGTCCTGCCGGGAGGGGAGGGCTTGGGAAGGAGGTGGGGCCGTGTCCAAGCCGAAAGGCCGACGCGCACACGTCCGCAAGGGTGCAGGTAACGGCCCGGAAGGTGAGCGACATACTGAACTCGATCGCTCGCCTTGTCCGGGCCGTCGGTGTCCTGTGGATGCCCCGCAAGTGGATCGGCTAGACCATACCCTTGCAGGAGTCGCCGGATGGAAACCCGGCGGCTCCCCACCATTATGGCCATCTCGCTTAGCCTGTCCAGCGCGACGAGACTCACTGAGATCTCCGCAAACAAGGCTCAGCCTACGTCGAACCGACCGCGCCCTCTATCCGGAGACCAGCCTTTGACCTCGTTCCAGGATCGTGCCGTGCTTGGCGATCTCACCGGCGTCGCGGCAGCCCTCAATGTCCGCCAGATCCTCCGCCGCCTGGGTAAGCTGCCCAGGTCATCTGCGTCGATCACCGCGGCCACGCGGCGACCCCGGGCGAGTCAGGAAGACAGGCTCATGTCTGGCGCCGACGTCGTCGACGATCTCATCGAGGCGGTTGCAAAGCAACAGAGACAGGCAAGTCGAGCATGATCGGTATGGGTGAAGGTCGCAGTTTTCACGCTTCGTCACCAAGAAGCGACTCGGGCCGCCACCTCTCCTCCCCTCGCTGCGGTAGCTCCTGACCTGCGGGATCACTCCCGGAACAACGACGATCCGCGAGGGTGGTGCCGGCCCCGGTAGACACCCTCCGTACACCATCTGCCATCATCCACCCCACCACCCATCACCACCACGCTCCATGACGCTGACGCCTCTCCCTAGCCTCAGGCCGAACGCATCCGGCGCTCCATCGTCGACTACCTCTCAACGACCTCGCCCTCACCGACGCCGAGCCACGGCGCGTGCTCACCGACTTCCTGGAAGACGAGAAGCAGGGAGTCTCGTCGGCCCCTTCTGTCCGCCTGCGCTCCTGCCCCACCCTGGCGTGCGAGCGCCGCCCTGGACAACCGACCGGCGTCACCCGCCGACCGCCCCCTCGACTGGGACCCGCTCACCTCTGACTCAGCACCAGGAGGACTCCTATCGGCGCCCTGACCACCAAGGGCGGCCACCGCCCCGAGCCGACCATCGTCACCACCGGCACCGGCTCGCGACCGAGTCCTCCTCCACCTGTCCTCGACCACGTCCTGCGCGCCCGTGCGCAGGCGTCACCGGCATCAAGGGCCCCTCATCCTCTCCTCCATGAACGCCCTGGCCGCCGACCAGGCCAGCCGCCTCGCCAGCCTTTATCACCATGACGGCCCTGGCTGGCGTGCGCCGTCATCTACACATGGGACCTCGGCCAGCACAGCACGTCACCGCCGACTCCCTTCATCACCGACCGTTACGTCATCCGCGACAACCCGCCGGACATCCTGCTCACCAACTACAAGATGCTCGACCAGGGCCCTCCTGCGCCCCGAGGACCGCGAGCTGGTGGCGGGCCTCAGCCGGGTCGCTCACCCACCTGGTCCTCGACGAGTTCCACATCTACGACGGCGCCCAGGGCACCGACGTCGCCATGCTGCTGCGGTGCCTGGGCCTGACCCTGCGCGCCCACTGCCCGCCGACCACCCCTGCCAGGAGGCCTTCGCCTCCGCCCCGCTCGGCCCCGTGTGTGCCCGGTGGCCACCTCCGCCACCCTCGGCGACGGCGGCGACCCCTCCCAGATGCTCGCCTTCGCCCGCGACGTCTTCGGAACCAACCTGCCAGCGCCGTCGTCACCGAGACCCGCGCCGACCCGGACCAGTGGGCCGCCACGCACCGGCAGGTGGCCGAGTCCAGGGCCTGGCCGGCCGCGCCCTGCGCCTGCGCTCCCTGCCCGGGTGAGAACCTGCAGGCCCTGGCACCGCCTCGCCGAGGCCGGCTCTAACCCCGAGGAGCTGCGCTCGCGGCGTCGTCGCCCACCTCTGACGACCTGCCCGAGGAGGTGGAGGACACCTCGACGCCGCCGGCCCCGCCTCCGCCCTCCAGGCCCACCCTCGACGTCCTGACCTCGTGGCGCCGCCGAGCGCTCCACGTCAGCGCTGACCTCGCCTGTGGCCTCTTGGGCCCGATCCCGAGTCGGGTCTGACCCGGCGGGATCCTCTCCGCGATCCTGGCGGCCCTGTCCGTCAGTGCGCGCCGGACTCGACGGCAAACCCGGACCGCAGCGCAGTCAACGTGAGAGGTCACCCCTGTGGATCCGGGAGGTCACCCGCGTCGACCGGGCCCTGAGCCTCCTGCCTCCTTCCGCTGGGCCGATGCTGCCCGAGCAGACGCAGGTTGAGTGAGCCCGCGCGCCCTGCCCTGTACTCGCCGTCCCGTGCGGGCGCTCCGGCTGGGTGCATCGTCCTGCCCCCACCGGCCAGAAGGAGAAGGACGACCAGACCCATGTGCGCCGCGACCGCAAGACCGGCGACCCCCGCTTCCGGGCCCCTCCTGCACGCCCCGGGAGGACGCCGACTCGCTCGCACCGCGCCGAGGCCGGCGAGATCAACCTGAGGCCTGCCACCCGGGCTGCGCTGGTACTCCATCGACAGCCGTGAATCCTCACCCGTCGCCCGACCAGGAGAGCACCGAGCGCCAGCGAGGCCTCGTCCTGCCGGTCCTCATGCTCACCGGGGACGAGCGCATCACCGAGGACTCCACCAACGACGTCTCGCCCTTCCCAGCGCCAAGGACTCATTCGCTTCTCGGCTCGGCTGTCGCCACCCCTGCTCGGTGTCACTGACCACCCTGTTCGGCGACGACGCCCTCGACAACATTCGAGAAACGCGCCCTCATCTTCACCGACTCGTGCAGGACGCCGCCCACCGCGCCGGCTACGTCAACCAGCGCTCCCACACGATGAGCCTCAGCGCTAGCCTGCGCGGGCGCGGCGCGAGCAGAGATGCCCATCGAGGTAGGGGCTGAGGCCGCCCTCGACGACGCCCAGGCCAGCGCCTTCGACCGCTACCGGCTGGTCCCCGCGGCCCCGTCCGAGCACCAGCGATTCAAGCCCCACTGGGACCCGAAGGCCCGGCCTCCAAGCGCAGCTGGCCAGCCGCACGTGCGCCGTCGGCTCCTGTTCGACATCGCCCTGGAGGTGGGTCTGCAGTCCACCTACGGTCGCACCCTGGAGGCCACCGGCTCGGTGACCGTCCACGTCAGCGCCGGGCGCGCCAACACCTCTGGCCCTGGCCCGCCGTCGGCCCTGCATCGACCAGCAGGGTGTCCTCGACGGCTCAGCGACTAGCGACGCGGACCTGCTCGCCCGGGTGCGCGGCACCCTGGAGCACATGCGCCGCGAAGGCGCCATCGACCACGAGTGGCTCGCACTGCACAAGCGCGACGACGGCAAGCGCCTGTGGATCTGGTCAGGCGCAGCAACCGCAATCAGGGCCAGCCTGCTCTCCCACCGGGCGCGCGCCGCCTGCGGCTTCCCCCAGGTCGGCGGCAGCCTCGACACCCGCAAGTCGGCCTTCACGCCCGGGTGGCGCCTCAGTCCTGGTGCCACCTGGGCCCCGCAAATGCCTGGGGTCGTGCCCACCCACGCCTCCCGCCTGGCCTGCGCGCTCCTGGCCCACCTGGCCGAGGCGCCGGATCCTCAGCGTCACCACCACCGACCCGGAGGCACCGTCTCACAGGTTGCCGCCGGCCGCATCGTCGTCTCCCCCGCTGCGTGAGACCACGCGCGAGGCCCCTGCTCCTGGTGTGCGACACCTGCCGCACCCAGGCGCCCGCCGCCACCGCCACCATCGACCGCACCGACAGCGCCCCCTGCCTGGCCGCCACCTGCCCCGGCCACCTGAGGGCTCAGCCTCACCGGCCGAGGAGCCTTCTACCGCAGCTGGCCGCCGCCCACGTGCGCCGGGTCGACCCCACGAGCACACTCCCTGCTCGATGCCAAGGAGCGTGCCGACGTCGAGACCGTCCCGCGCCCCATGCAGGTGCCCAGCGACCCCAACGTCCTCGTGACACCCCCACCCTGGAGATGGGTATCGACATCGGGACCTGTCCACCGTCATGCTCGGTTCCCCTGCCGGCCACCGTCGCCTCCTACGCAGCGGTGGCCGCGGGCCGCCGCGCAGCGGCTCGGCACTCGCCCCCTGGCCTACGTGCCCGGCAGGCGCAGCCGCCCCGATCCTCGACGCCCCCGGATCGGCTGCTCACGTGCTCCGTCGCGCCGCCGTCGACCTACTTGAGGCCGAGGAGATCCTGCGCCAGTTCCTGGCCTCCGTCATCGTGACACCCCTCACCCGCGAACCACCCGTGGCCATCCTCCGGCGACAGGCTTTGGCGTGCACCGCGAAGATCCGCCCTGCTCCTGGCGAGGCTGCTCGCTCATCACCACGCCGCGAGCGGATCGAGCGCGACGGCGCTCCTGCTGGTGCGAGGCCTTCACCGACGCCTCCAGGAGCCCACGCCAGCACTCGCCCGGCTCAGCAGCGGGGACCCAGGAGCCCGGTGCCGGGCCCGCGAGATGCTCCAGCGGGCCGCGGCCGACACCGCGCCGAGTCGCAGGCCCATCGTCAGGAGCGCCAGATCGCGAGGCCCTGCTGGTCAAGGTCGCCGCCGAGCGCCCCAACGCCACCGAGGGGACACGCGGTTTCATCGCTCCGCCGAAGGAGGCGGAAGGCGGCCAGTCCCGATCTCGACCTGGACCGTGAGCACTGGTCTCGGCCCTGGAGCGCCACGGCATCCTGCCCAACCTACACCCTCATCGACGACTCTGTACGCCTGTCCGCACGCGTCTCCTGGCGCGACCCGGACGACGACGAGTTCCACTCGAGCCCGCGACGTCGAGAGCCTCCGTCCACGCCCCTGCACGAGTTCGCGGCGCCACCTTCACCCGTGGGTCTGGAGATGGAGATCGAGGGTATTGACGCCCCGACCCGAGCAACCAGGCCCAGTGGTGGTTCTGCTGCAAGGCCTGCGGCTACATCGACGGCGCGGAGCCGCAGGAGACCCGGCCCGCCGCGCCCACGAGGCAGGTGCCGCGACACCGACATTGCCGCAGGTCGGACAGCCCGGCGGGTCCTGCGCCTGAGCCGGGTCTTCGCCGACGTCTCCCAGGACGACGCCCGCATCTGGGACCCAGCGACGAGCGGCCCTGCACCCACTGAGGTCCTGCCCCGCCGACTTCGACCCCACCCGCGCGCAGTGCGCCAGTGGAACGTGAGGCCTCCGCGTTCGGGCGACCGTCCGCGGCATGAACCTGCGCTGGCTCAACACCGGGCGGCCCCTGGCCGGGCAGAGCGTCGACCGGGGTCTCCGGCAACGCCCTCTCCCGCGGGACTTCCGTTCTGGCGAGGCCTGCGGCAGCTCGGACACGGACACGGGCTTCCTCCGCCCGCGAGCACCGCCCCGGTGCCGCTGCCGCAGCACTCCGCCGAGCACGTGATCGCCGTCGACCTCGCGGAAACGCTGAGCATGAGGCACTCGCCTCGTCCTGCCGCTGGGTTCGCCACTGACCGGGTGGGTGGACCTGCGGCCTCGCGATCCTCCTGGGGCTGGAGATCACCACCGGCGGCCCCCGACCACCTGGGTGATCGCCTCCGTCCCCCACCCGTGGCCGGCGGCGCCCCGGCGAGACCCGCCCCGCCTCCTGCTGACGACACCGTGCCCGGAGGCACCGGCCACCTCACCGACCCGCGACGACCCTCCCGCCTCGAAACCCCTCATCCAAACCGGCAAGCACGGAGAACTGCCCATGCCGCGCCGAGGGCAAGGACATGTGCCCGGACTGCCTGCGACCCCACGCCGTCTCCCGCAGAAGTCACACGCGCCGCGGCTTTGCACGCCATCGGCCGCCCTGGGACGGGAGAACAACAGCGCCCAGGACACCGAGGGCATGTTCGCCGGGCTCGACCCGGAGGTCCCCAGTGGACGGTCACCGACGAGGCCGTGCGCGCCGGCACCGGGGAGAGCTCCCTGGAGGCACGCTTCCGCGCCGCGCTCGCGCGAGGCTCCCTGGGCAAGAAGATGGCCGTGCACCACCAGCGACCCCTGGGCCGCGCCCGCGTTGGAGATCGCAGGGGCCGCTGGCGGATCCGCCACCGACGCCCGCGGTACCCGCCTGGACTTCACCCTGCCTGCGCCCAGCGGCCGCAGTCCCATCGCCATCTTCACCGACGGCCAACTACCACGCCAGTCGCGCACACCGCCTCGCCGACGGCGCCGACAAACGTGCACGCCTGCGCGCCGCCGCTACCGGGTCGTCCAGGCATCGAGGACTCTGGACGGGCCGGGAAACCCCGGCCTGGCTGAATGAGGCCACCGTCGCTCCACCAAGAATGGTCCCTGGAGCATCGCGCGCCGGCGGCGTCACCGACCAGGCCATCGACGCCTGGCGCGGCGGGCTGATGGCGCTGCTGAGCACGATGCTCAGCGATGACAACGACGACCCCGGAGGTCCGACCGACCGCCGCTCTGGCGGCTGGCCAACCCGCCTGGGGCTGCCATCGTCGGCGCCGCTAGTCACCTGCCCCTGGACAGAACGCGTCCCTGCGGTACCCTCAACCCAGGGGCGCCGGAGGCGGACCCACTGTGGGGAAGCACAGGTGCTGCGGCCTGAGGCCGAGCGCTGCCCGAGCCGGCTGGTGCCGCCGATGCCGCAGGCGCTCCTGCGGCGTCAGCACCCGGTTCGGTCTTTTGCCATCCCCCACCTTGCCCTGAGGTCCCGACCACCGGCCTCCACCACGGGATGGCCCTCGCACGGACGACCCGATGAGGCTTTGGGGAGTCCTGAGCACCTGGAGGCCTGGCTCTAGCCTGGCTGCGGCTCAGCAACGTGCTCGCCCTGGCTCAGAGTGCCCGTGGACATCACCACGACCAGCCGGGCCTGGCCGAGCCTGCGCGCGCGCCCAGGCCGAGGTCGCTGTGGCCGACGTCGCCGGCAGCCCAGCCGCCATGAGCGATCTCGGCTGGGACGACGTCGACCAGGACCTCACCCCCGAGCCGATCCTGGCCCTTCTGCCCCACCCTGGCTGCGGCGGCACTCCCGCACGAGGGCGACGGCGTCGAGGTCGGCGGCATCATGACGATGACCTGTCCTGGGCCGCGCCCAGCTGCTGTCCTCGCCGAGCCGCAGGAGGTGACGAGGAGGCCCTGACGACGGCTGGCTGGCGTGTCATCGTCGTCGGCGACGATCCGGCCCCACCGCCACCGATATTCGCGCGCTCATCCCGGGCTCCTGGAAGGACGCGGCATGGCTACGATCCTGTTGCCCAGCAGCAAGACGAAGGACGCCACCGCCAGCGACCCCTCCCTCAGGGCGAGATCGGGCCGTTCATTAGCAAGTTGTCCACCATGACCACGAGCTCGGGGCCGCACCTGGAGCCCATTCGTGGGTCCGCGGGACCGGCGTGCGCACCGCGCGGGTCACCGACTTCTACCGGGCCGTCCTGTTCGACTCGCCGCCGACGGGGAGGTCGTCTACGTCATTCACGGCATCGGCCGCATGACGGGCCATCAAGATCGCCGAATCCGTCACCGTCCACGTCAATCCCCGCAACGGCATCACTGAGGTCGTCAACGTCGGGGACCTCATCGGCCCGGATCCCCGTGCTGTCGAGGAGCGCGGCGCACAGCCTGAGCCGAGACTCGCCGCCGCCCAGCGCGAGGCCGATGGAGGCTCGCCCGCGAGACGGCCCGCATCCGAGCCGCCAACGCTGAGGGCGCCGTCGCAACGAGGAAGCCGCCAGAGGAGCCGACGCCGGTTCAGCACCCACCCAGGCACCTGGCACCGAGTCGGTTGGGACGGGGACCAGCGGGGCGAAGGAGGAACGGCTGCCGGAGTGGCGCTCAGGGGCCGCTGCTGTGCCGGGCGCCGTCGTCGTTCCCAGCCGGGACCGAGGCACCGGTGTGGCCCGACGGACTCACCGTGGAGATGCTGCACGACGGTACCGGTATTGACGTCCGACTCGGTGCGGCGGCACCGGCGGCGCAGCGCGAGTCCCAGGCTCCTCGATCTGGCCTCCACCGCCCGGGTGCCCTGGCAGGGCGAGGCGCTGCTCAACCTGGCCACAGGGCGACGATCGAGGAGATCCGTGAGGACTTCGGGCTGCGGCCTCGCACGACGTCGCCGCAGAGCCCACCGACGCCGACCTCATCGCCGGTCTGCGCACTCGCGCGGCACGCTCGACCTCACCTGGTTGGAAGTGATGAGGACCTGCGCCGCGCCATTGAGGGCTCCAGACTTCGCCGAGTGGCTGCTGTTCCTGCACCCCAGCAACGGGCTCGTGGAGCGGCGTGCGAATGGCCCTCATGCGTGTCTCGGGCGGCGCCGGAACTGGGAAGACTGTCATTGCCGTGCACCGCACCGTCGAGGCAGCCAAGCGGGCCAGGCGACGAGGCAGGAGCCGCGGATCCTGCTGACGACCTCCGCACGACCTCGCCGACGACCTGCGCCGCCAGATCGCCCTAGGCTCGAGCCGCGGCTGCCTTCACCGAGAAAGCCGAGCGAGGCCCGGAGTCATGGTCAGCGGCCTGGACCGGGTAGCGCGCATGATCCTCAGCAGGCCGGAGCCAAGATCTCCCCCCATCGCCCAGGAGGTCATCGGTCAGCCGCGCGGGCGAGTACTCACCTACCCCAGGGAGAATGTGTGGCAGGAGGTCCTCACCCTCATGGGCGATGAGCCTGCCCGAGAAACTGCGCTCCGCCAGACTTCCTGGAGTCCGAGTACGAGTGATCGTGCTGCCCCTAGCGCGTGACGACTCTCAAGCAGTACCTGCGCGTGCGCCGCCCCGGTCGGGCGTGGCCCTGGACCGGTCCAAGCGGGCCACCGTGTGGAAGGCGATAGAGCGCTACCGGGACCGCAGCGCCGACCTGGGCGTGACCTCCTTTTGATGAACAGCTCGCCCCTGGCCGCCGCCTGGCTCGACCACGAGGCAGCCCTCGGCTTTACCCCGACCTTTCCGGCACGTGCTCGTCGATGAGGCGCAAGACCTCCACGCCCGCTCACCTCCAGGCTGCTGCGGGCGCTGGTGGAACCTGGCCCGGATGACCTGTTCCTGGCTGAGGGACTCCCACCAGCGCATCTACGGCAAGAAAGATCACGCTGAGCCACTACGGGATCCAGGTGCGCGGGAGATCGCGGCGGCTGACGCGCATCACTCGCACCACCTCGTCAGAACCTCGATGTCGCCCGCGGGATCCTCGATCCCGGCACCTATGAAGACATGGAGGGACAGGCGAGGAGCACCACTACGTCTCACCGCGCTCCGGGCCCGAGCCGCTGCGCTGCACGCCTCCGACCGCGCCGATGAGCTGAGCAAGGCCGCCGAAAGCGCTGACGGTGTGGCTGGAGCAGGACCGAGACAGTGAGGACAGCGCCTCTGAGAGGCATCGCCATCCTCGTGCGCGACCGCTACCAGCGCGACGCCGTCGTCAACGGTCTGGCGCGGCACGGGATAGAGGTGCGCGCCGTGGACCGTGAGGCGGCCGGCCGGGGCAGGCCGGTGGTCATGACGATGCACCGCGCCAAGGGCCTGGAGTTCCGCAAGGTCCTGCTCTTCGACGTCTCGAAGAACGCGATCCCTCGGCCGCTGCGGGACCAGCAGTACTCCGACGCAGACAGCGACGACGCCCTCCTGCGGGAGCGGTCCTTGCTGTACGTGGCCGCGACCCGCGCCCGGGACCAGCTCGCCATCTCCTGGAGCGGCGAGGCCAGCCCCCCTCTCATCACCGCCCTCGCGCCGTAGGTCCCAGTTGACATCTGTGACACCTAGGCGTGTAGTGTCACCTATGACATCTGCCGATCAGCGCGAAGGACCCCCATGACAGACCTGATCGACGTCGCACCGTTGTCCGTGAATGAGCACGAGCGCGCCGCCCTCAAAGATTTCGCCCACACCTCGACGAGGCGGGCTCGCAAGACCTTCTTCTTGCCCCTGACCGCCTCCGAGAGACAACCCCGCATGACACTCATGGTGCAGACACCCACTTCACACCCAATCGAGTAGCAACACGGCGGCATGAGTCGCACCCACTCGTACAGGCTCCTCGATGAAGGCTTGATCCCGTCATACCGAGTAGGGTCGCGATCGACGGATCGCCGGCCGTGACGATCGTGACTTTCATACATCGTCGTCAGGCCGAGCGCCGCGAGGCTGCATGAACGTTTTGCGACTGCAGAGTCGATTCGCCACAGCGCCATCGACGAGACCCGCCAACGAACTCTGAGACACCCTACGGAGTCCGACTCAATGATGTCGGCACATGCAGAGTGATGCCGTGCAGCACGATCGCACCACCCGCCCACCGTCCGACTACTTCACGAACCGAACGACGGATGGTCTAATTCGTTTCAACTACGAGCGAATTTCTGAAGAGCGCTGGGAAGACATACAACTCTCTCCCACCTCGATCACCCTAGCTCACCAGAGTGCGGACTACTTGGTGGACAAAGTGCAAAATACCAGTCACTTTTTCTTGCTCGCAGGACCTTCGTCTCATCGAGATCCGCTCCAGCCAATGGCGAGCAGGAGTATGGACCGCGGACGATGACCACTGGACCCTCGCAGCAGGCCTCGCAAAGGGTGGGCATGAAGATCGCGACGACTTCTACGAGACACTGAAGCGTCAGTGCAGCACGCGAGGGGCGACAATCCCTGCTTCCCACGGAACTGGTTGGTACCTTCTCAAACGAGAGACGGCCGCCCAACTGCTATCCGAATGGGAACTCTCCGTTCAGGATGAAGTATGTCAACTCTTACAGGAGGCATCGCACAGCGGCACTGCCCGTGCCACAATTCCACACCCGTTACCCCCTTCAAAGAGAGACCAGCAGAGCACCAAACGAGAAACGCTGGCAACAGTAGAACTCAGCATCACAGTCGAAGACGGAATCGAAGATATCTGCCTGTCATTCATAGAACAAAGCAAACCCAACTCCAGATTGGCACACAGACTGGAATATCGTCTACTGACATGCATCGCCCCACCAGAACAAGATTGGGACAAATCCTTCGGCATATATTCCGCGATGGAGGCCGAAGGTCATTGTTCTCACCAAATCTCTATCCTTGAAGAGGCCAAATCACAAGGACGCCTTGTCAATTCAGTTCCAGGCTGCGTCGCACACGTGACACACCGCCGCCACATCGCCGATGCATCCGTTGAAGGTAAGGCAGTACGCGCCCTGTGCGACACCTTCTTCGTTCCACGAACAGACCCTACCCCTCTGGGACCTCGATGCACAGAATGCGAGCGCCGCTACAGGGATCTCCCTCAGAGGTGAACATCTTTCAGGTGTCTCCCCTCACACAGAAGACCCGACCGCGCCATACAGCCCTTTTCACCTGTCGCCACCATTCTCGACTTGTTCACCAACCAATGCCGCCAGTTCACACCTCAAACGCACTTCGCAGAGCAAGAGCTGAAACCCAAAAGTCTGCCTCAACCCCTATTTTTCACCGTCACTTCTGACGCATCCTTACGGTGAGGCATCGCCGCCCGAATCCTCGGGGACAGTGTTTTCGACCGCATGATGGTTGCCGGAATCGCGCGAGCTCAGGTGACACGAATCCACCCGAGACCAACGAGCTGAACCTGCCTCACCGCGACCGTGCCCCGCGTTGACCAGGCCTCAATCCGCGCCAGCCCAGATGGCCAGATGCAAAGCAACCGTCATACAGCCGCAACAATACGTCCACCCCCTACCCTTGCGACCACGAGGCCCGCCGCACTCCAGCGTCAGGGAGCCAACCGTCCACATCGAGGACTGCGATGTCCGCCGGGGACGTACTTCTCCCCCAGATCACTGCGTTTCAAAACCCAGTGACCTGGAGGAGAACGCATCCTCGAACACAAAGTACGTCCCGACACCGAGCACAGCCCCACCCCAGGCACCTCCCGCCAGCCGAGGACCCACACCTCGAACGGGCCGAGCAGCAGGCTCGACCCGCCGAGGACGCACCACCAGGCCCGCGGACCGCATCCCCTAGGATCAGTCCTCAGCCCGTACGGTGCGCCCTCGCGGCCCGGCCGGCCAGGACCACCACCTGCGCGCCCGTGCGTCCGTCAGAAGCCACCACCCGCACATGTCAGGCCCTCCGCGTACGCCCCGGCGAAGTGCCTGCCCTGACTCAGCAGGCGCTCCCTTCCCATTCCCAGAGTCCCCGAGCCAGCAGCCCCGCACCCTTGAGATTCCCCGCCTCTCTGGAGGAACGTCGGGTCGATATTGGGCAGCATCCGCAGACTCACTGAGGGCCTACCGAAGACCCTCTGGGCAATCCCTATGGAACTCTTGGACCCCGTGTCCAACATGTGGGGTGTGCGTCACCACGACTCTCCCCCGGTGTCTGAATGGTGCTCGTGACCGTTGACGTTGTACGGTTGCCCCACGACATATTTGACCAGGAAGAGCGCGCCCACGTGCGCGCCGTGACCGGTGGAGGGTCGAGCCTATGGGGCGCGGCCGTCGAAGGCCAAAAGCAACCAAGGGTTGCCCGTAGGCTCAATACTTCAGCCCGGAGACTGATTACAAGGCTCTGGAGCGGGAGCTCGTCTCAGCGTCCTCGGGATCTGAGCCTGACGACGAGATCGACTACGAGGAGCTGGCCGCCAAGTATGCCGTCGACGACGATGACTGGGACGAGGGCGGCAAGTAGCCCCACCCAGTGAGGGCCGGAGGAATGCACCTGCCGGCCCTTCCTCGCGCCTACGAACGCGCACGTCGAGGCTGTCGGGCGGCCATCCGTGTCACTCTCGGCGACTTTTCACTCCCGAACCCGAACCACCTGTGTCGCATCGACCCAGGTCAGGGGCAGTGCTGCCCGGGCCCGCTACCTCAGAACCGGCCCGGCGGGTGTGAATAGTCGCCGTCCGTGACACCTCACGGCTCGGACGCCCGCTGGACAGCGGGGCGATCCATAATTCAAACGGCGCGAAAGTTTGATAGACCTCGACACGCTTTCCCCGTCGGCTT
>BNJU01002868.1_pt1 | contig 24795 bp, 44 predicted proteins | sample 8539281 | NCBI WGS metagenome assembly BNJU01 (sample SAMD00202456, study PRJDB9452) | human saliva metagenome | isolation source: human saliva | place: Japan
GGCCAAAGAAGATCACAATCACCGAGCCTGAGCCGGTACGGGTGACAAGCAGCCACGACGTTGATCGACCAGGTCAGGCGTGCGCTGGCAGGTATTTAATACCCGGCGGTGACGCACGCGACGCCCTCATTTTCTACAGATGCTGAGGTCACAACCACCGTCATTATCGCATTTCGGAGATGCGGCCTCAATGGGCCGGACCACCGCACGGTCGGCCGTGAACCCCATCACTGATGGCGTCACCGACAGCACACGATAATGACGGCGCGTCGGTCGGCGAAGCGAGGGCGTGATGTTTCGATTTGCTTTGATGAGTGAGGGAGGCACGTTGAAACAGTCAGTCATCGCCAGCCCGACGGTTTGCAGTGAGCTCATCCACGAAGCTTGCGCATATTCAGCAGGCCGCGAAACTAATTGAAACGTTACCTTCCGTAGCTGTCTGGCTGCGCCGGCCGGCGGAGGCGTCAGATACTCCGCTGATGCCGATACGACTTCAACTGAATGGCCGGATCGATCGCGCAGTCGACACCGTGAGCAACACGTCACCGTTTTAAAAACAGCAGCCTGCCGCCGTCCATGCCTCGCCGCACGCGTGTTCATCGACGGTGCGGCCGTACGACGACGAGTGCTGCTCAGCCCGCCGCGAATACGTTGCCGCGGCGGGCGAGGTCAAACCAGCCGACGGTGAGACGCCTGCCGGATACCCTTGGCTCGACGTCTTCACGGCGAATGATGATCCGCCTGCCGCCGAGACTTGTCGAACGCGGCACGAGGGTTTCCTCTGTCGCCGTGACGGATGGACGGCGTGGCCTCCTTGTCGTGAAGGCCACGATGGTTGCGCTGGCTATCGTCAAATTACAGGGATAGCGGCACCATTTCGAACACACCACCTGACGCTCCTCGGTTTAGCATCGTTCAGGCCAAAGGCGACGCGGAGATTCGTCGTCACGTCATCGTCCCGCCAGCCACATTCCACCTCTACTGGGGCGAGTCCCGACATCTCGACGCCGTTCGGATAGAATCGAGACCTTATTGATTGTGACGGAAGACGAAATGATCACGTAACTGGAAAAGATGGGCTGGCCCTTTCATTTCCGCACGTACCGTCGCCTTTCGCCGGCGGCCGCAGCCGCCTTCCTTTTGCTTTTCTGCATCAAGACAAGAAGGTAAGAGGCCTCAGCATCATCTCACTTGTCTTTGCTGATGTAACATGCCCTGGTCGTTGCCTGCCACATGTTTTTGATCTCGTTGAGCACCTTTTTCTGTCTCGATGGCTGCGTTAGCAGCAGATCGCGTTCGCCGATGCCGGGAGTACGGGAAGGGCCGAGCCTGCCCCGCAGGCCTTCCTTGAAGAAAAAGACAGCAGATCAGGTCTGCTGAAGATGATCGCCCAGTCACTTTGAAGTTTTTCATAGCCTGGTTATTCTCGCCGGCGGTCGTGGCCGCCAGCGATAGCTGGCACGTGTGGAACAAAAGGCTAAAGCCGGATACTTTTAAGACCGACCGCGGTATCCGCCGAACTCCCGGCCTTTGGTGAGGCTCTTGATCTTCTTTTTTGCTTCTTTTCTTCCATCATACTGCCGGGGCTGGTGTTTTTCCGGTACATTTTAAGACCGAATCACGTTCCCGGCTGACCCCTGCCTCGGCGAGGCCTTGATCTTCGCTTTTCTTTGCATCACGACAAGAGAAGATTATAGCAGAATCCAAAACCGTGCCGGCAGGCAGGCGGTAGAGCGCATTGCATCCAATAAGGGCAAAAATTGAGATGATTCTTTTGCTTCAGCGTTGCTCTACCTTCTTTTCTCTTGTCTTGATACAAGAAAAGAAGCCAAAGAAAATCATATGGCGGTTGCGGCCGCCGGCGAAGATGACGCACGTGCGGAAATGAGAAAAAGGGCTGGCCCATCTTTTTCCGGTCACGTGGATCATTTTCGTCTTCTTCCGTCACACCAATAAGGTCTCGTGGACCTCATCCGAAACAGCGTCAGAGAGGTCGGACCTGGCCCGCAGAGGTGGGTGAAGCTGGCCAGGACGTTGGCGTGTGGCGATAAACGGTCTCTACCGGCGTCGCCTTTGGCACATGTAATGCTGGGCGATGCTGGCGGGCGTCGGGTGAGGGCGTGACCGAGGAGGTGGAACCCGTGGCCGCGCCAGTCTGTCCCGCCAAGCTCGAAACGGCGATAGCCGAGGCGTAGCCGCATGCCTCCATCGTGGCTTCCTCGACCGAGGAGGCCGACCATCTCCGCCGCACGCCGTCCATCCCCGTCACGGCGCGACAGAGATACATCATGCCGCCGCATTCGGCCAGAATCCGGCCGACGCGCTCGGCATAGCGACGGATCGCGTCGCGCATCGGGGGTGTTCGCCGTGAGGGCGTCGAGATAGAACTCGGGTATCCACCCGGCAGGTAGACCAGATCGGCCTCCGGCAGCCGCTCGTCCCGCATCGGGCTGAAGCGGACGACCTCGTCGCGCCTGCGCGAGCCTGGCGATGTTCTCGCGATAGACGAAGCTGCAACGCCTCATCGTCGGCCACGGCCACGCGTCCGATGGGGGCGCATGGTCGCGGGCCTCGCCGGCGGGGGCGGGGCGACGGCAGACGCTGAGCAAATGATCCAGATCGACGTAAGTTGCTCCACGGTGTCGGCTACGCGATCGATCCATTGTCTCGAGTTGGAAATTGCATCGAGCGTCAGCCTGAGGTGTCGCGGGAGGGCACTTAACTCCGCCAGCCGAGGCAGGCAGCCGAGGCAAGGCACACCGACGTCGGCACACGCCTCGCGGAGGCGGCAGCGACGCCGAGGCGACCAGATTAAAGACCACGCCGGCCACCTCGACACGCGGATCGAAGTGCGCAAAGCCGTGGATGAGAGCCGCCGCGGAGTAGGCCGTCGAACGGGCATTGACGACGAGCACGACCGGCAGTCGAAGCAGTCTGCGCTACCTCGGACGAGCTTCCGCGCGTCTTGTCGAAGCCGTCAAAAGAGCCCCATCACGCCCTCGGCCACGCACGCATCGGCCGACGCGCCGTATTTGCCATATATATATGTATATGATCGGGCGACGCCATCCAAGTGTCGAGGTTCACGGACGCCAGGCCCGCGGCCCGGTGTGATAGCGTGCGTCGACATAGTCCGGCCCACATTTGAAAGGTTGCACGGAGAGCCCGCGTCGCCGGAGTGCGCAGCAGCCCGATGGTGAATGTGGTCTTGCCACAGCCTGAGTTTGTGGCCGCGATGAGCCACTGAGGAATCATATCTGAGAAAATGCAGCGTCAGTCTGTGCGCTGCCGGGTTGTTCAAAATCGCCGCAAAAAGAAGCGCACGCGCAGCGATATTGAAGCCCCCACCAGACAAATATGGTCAGCGATCGACGGAGTAAAGAAAAAGCACCCCATTTTCCCACCCCCACACGTCCAAAAATTTCGGCCTCGGTGAGCTCATATATATTCTTCCATCATGGAAGAAAAGAAGAATGGCGCAAAAAATACCCTTTTTGATGCCGACATCTGTTTCACGAAAACACCTGCGGGCGTGTGCAATACGCCCCAACCGCACATCCAACCCATTTTTCCACCCCATGCCGCCCGGCTCCTCGGCCTCGGTGAGGCCTTGATCTTTCTTTTGCTTCTTTTCTTCCATCATAAGCCTCGTAGGGAAGTTTTTCCTGTACATTTTTAAGACTGATCATGTACCCGGTTTGAATTCGGCCTCGGTGAGGCTCTTTGATCTTTTTGCTTTTTCTCTGTATCAAGACAAGAAAGTACGATCATGATGAGCAAGAAAACATACTTTTGGCATGCCGATCATCTGCTCGGCCGATGAGACACTCCTAAGGGGCGTATGCGTAATACGCCCCACAGCCCGCCGGCCGATGGGTTTCGATTTGCTTTATTAATAAGTTTCAGTAAACCCGCCGGGTTTCACCTGATTCTGTGGCAAAGCCCAAAACCCGGCGGTTTCATGCCGCGTCAGAAGTCCAAACGCGCGGGTTTTGCGCGGCGTCGTGGCAGTCCAGTTCCGGTTTGCCCGCGCCATGTCGTGGCAGAGTCCAAACCCGCCGGGTTTTACGCTATGTCGTGGCAGTCCAAAACCCGGCGGGTTTTCGACGCTATGTCGTGTGGCATTCAAAACCCGGCGGGTTTCAGTACGCTATGTCGTGGCGGAACTAAAACCCGGCGGTGCGCTATGTAGAATCGAAACCCATTGTCGATGTTGTCGGCAGAGCTGAAACCCGGCGGGTTTTTGACGTCTGTCGCGCGCGGATAGATGCAAAACCCGGCGGGTATTGACTCTAGCCACGATTACAGAGCAAAAACCCGGCGGGTTTTGACTTTGACGCACACGATCATAGAGCAAAACCCGGCGGGTTTGACCTTCACACATCAGAGCAAAAACCTGCGGTTTCCCGGACTCGCCGACACGACATAAAGTAAAGACCCGGCGTATGGACTTCCACACGACATAGAGCGAAAACCCGGCGGGTTTTGAGCACACACGATATAGAGCAAAACCTCGCTGGAGCCCGGACTTTCCCGTGTCGGAGTGAAACCCGCCGCTTTTACCCAAACTTGTGGCAAACAAACGAATGTGCGAAAACCTATCAGGTATCAGGCGGTAGCGTATTGCATACGCCTCTGGCGGCTACGCAAGGGACGTTTGTCCCAATGACCCTATTTATTTTGAATGATTCGGACAACTGTTTCCGCGTCGGAAAACATCCAAGGGACGTATTGATACGCCCCGTACCCGGCTACGCACGACTATCTGTTTTTGGATCCTCGATAACTGTCGGCCTCAAATCCCTCGCTCTTATCGGAAGGCGCGCTTTCGCTTTATTCCTTCGGACATCTTGAAAAAGGGTGCCGGTCGGACAGACAACCGACAATAGGGACGGGGAATGAAGGCGGAGAGGAGGGTCACGATGGCGATGAGGATGATCAGTACGGGCGCGGTGCGGACAAGAAGGCGGGGAAGAGTTCCCAGTCGATCCAGTCGGCCAACACGCCGGTCCAGAGGCAAATCATCAGCACCACCCAAAGCCCTTTGCGGAAAACGCTCCAACAGGCGGACGGTACGGCTGCTGAGGTGCCACTTGCGCCGATTGACGCGTCCGGCCAATTGCTGCAATGATCCGAGGGGGCAGATGGGGTGCAGTAGTACTGCGGATGACCGAAAAGGGGTAGATGAAGGCGATGAGCATCACGATCGGGACGATCGACAGGAGTAGCTGGGCGCTGTTGGTGAGGTATCCCAAAAAGAGCGTGTAGGAGAAAGGAGCTGCTCCAGAAGCCGAGCACAGCCACGTTAAGCACCCGCTGGACTGGTCTGATACGTGCGATTGTGCACGAAAAGGGGCAGGACGGCCGCCAGGAGTACGACCAAGAGCGCGGCGGATCGACCCGGCGAGAGGTCGAGCGTGTCCCAGAGCGAGGGTGCGGCGGGATGGTCCCGTCGCATAGGCGGCGGCGCGGCGGACGCTTTCCGATCAGTGCGCGAGGTGAACGTGGCGCCGGAGACGACATCCACTCCATCGTGGCTGCCTTCCGGGTGCGCCTGACCCAGCGCGCGGGCAGCTCATCGGTCACCGCCTCGAGAAACGAGGGCGTCTCGCTGTTCGGTAGCACTCGAGGCGCTCAATGCGCCCATCACGCAGATGGAGTTCGATCGGCACCGGCCGGCGTAGCCGACAAGGTCGGCCCCCAGCGAGGTGGTATTGATCACCGTCGTGCCGTCGGACGAGGTGCGTATCGGGCACGGTGTCCTTCGGTGCCTCCGTCGAGGTGGGATTTTTGGGCCGTAAAATCGTGCCCGAAAAAGTTTGCCACCGCGCAACAGGGCGATGGACATCATCATCAAAAAGCAGGTCACCAAACAAAGGAGCTGCATCCATTTTCTTCTATTCATTGGGTCTAAAATTCGATGGGAAAGGATCGATCTGCCCGCCATCCTCTCGGAAAGGGCAAAAAGAAGGTAGGGCATCCGGGGTTTGGAGATTCATTGCAAATGAAAAAGATATGGTCCCCGACGCCCCCACCTAAAGATATGGATTTCGGGGGCAAAGATAAGGCTAGGGCGTCATCGACAGCGACAACCGACTAAAGTTCCTCCCCGCCACGCTGCACACACGGCAATATGCTGACTGCCCAATCCTGCCCTGCGGAGCATCTCCCCACTCGATCGATTGCCCCAAGCATCACTTTTTTCAGCCCCTACATTTTCGAAAGCATCCCCCGCCACGCCGCAAACACGGAAAGAGGCGCCCCGACGCCGTGGCGTTTTGGACGGAGATTCTACATTTGCGACCGCTTCGAACGAGGCTTTTTATTCACAGAATGAACGAACAAGATTTACGAACACGATTACGAAGACCAACTGAAGGATATGTTGGAACGCGAGCAGGCGTTGAGGAGTCTTTTGACGTCGATGCGAAACCGTTCAATTAGAGGGAAGAAGAGCTGGCACGCGCGACCCGGCCTTCTGGGAAGACGCCCAACGGGCGGAGGCGCAGATGAAAGTGGTCAAGGATCTGAAGAAATGGATTGAGCTATACCGCGCTGTCCACGATGCGACTGAGGAGCTGAGTCTGGCTTTCGAATACGCGGCGAGGGCGTGACGACCGAAGACGAGGTCGACGCCGCCTATGCGCGCACGAAGGAGCTGGTGGAGAACCTCGAATTTCGCAACATGTTACGCGGCGAGGCCGACGCGATGAACTGCGTGCTCAAGATTAACTCCGGCGCCGGTGGTACCGGAAAGCCAAGACTGGGCTTCGATGCTTGCGCGCATGTATATGCGTTGAGGCGAGGCCAGGATGCAAGGTCGACCATCAGCAACCTACAAGAAGGCGACGAGGCGGGCATTAAAACCGTGACGATGAATATCGAAGCGCGACTATGCGTACGGCTATCTCGGCGGCGAGAATGGCGTCCACCGCTTGGTAGCGCGTCTCGCCACAGCGCGCAAGGAAAACGCATGACGTCGTTCGCCTCGTGTTTTGTCACACCGCTCGTGGACGACACGATCGAGGTCAACGTGAGCAGGCACGCATTTCGTGGGACACGTTCTGCCCGGCGGCGCGGGAGGTCAGAACGTCAACAAGGTAGAGTCTGGGCGTCCGCCTGCGCTATCAGGCACAAAGATCCGTATACGGGTGCCGAGGAGAGATCCTCATCGAAAAACACCGAGACGCGCGATCAGCCGAAGAACCGCGAGAACGCCCTGCGTCAACCTGATCCATCCTCTACTGACCGCGAAATGCAGCATCGGATGGAGGAGCAAAACAAGGTGGAGGCCGGAAAAAGAAGATCGAATGGGGTCGCAAAATCCGCAGCTACTGTTCTTTGACGACCGCTGCGGAAGGATCACCGACGAACTTCCAAACCTCCGACGGGCGGCGTGGATGGACGGTAAGATTGATGGATTTATTAAGGCTTACTTGATGGAGTTCGCAGCCGTAGAGAATTAGGCGGGATGGTCTATCAGACGCCCAAACAGGTCTACGACTCACTACTCAACTACCTCCGAACTACTTCGACTCCCTACTCCAATGAATGAAGCAACCCGCCCACTGCGGTTCCTGTTTATTGTCCAAGGTGAGGGACGCGGCCACCTGACGCAGCGCTCTCACTCGCCGATATGTTGCGGCGCCACGGCCACGAGGTCGGGAGGTGCTGGTCGAAGAGTCACGGGCGCGAAGTGCCCTTCTTCGCATCGAAGGTCAGCGCCGGTGCGCGCCTCACGAAGCCCTGTCGCTGATCTATAAGACGGATCATAAGCGTCTCCGACAAGCTCCGCACGGCACTTTTACAACGGCAATCCGCGAAAGCTGCGGCAGTACGGCCAAAGCATTGAAATGATTCACCGACGGATCGCAAGCAGCAGCCGGACGTGGTGGTGAACTTTACGGATGCCTCCTGCCCTAGCGCAGCTGCGCTCGCACAGACATCCCCTTTGTCAACATCGCCCATCAGTACTCGCTGCGCCACCCGATTATCGGCATGGCACGGGCGACGCACAGAGCCTCGTCCTGCGTCTGCACACCCTGCCGACGGGCATCGGCGCCACGAAGCTCCTGGCCCATCCTCTCATCCGATGGAAGTCCTGCGCTAGAACGCATCGTCGTCGCCGCCGCTCTCAGGCGTGAGGTGCCTGACCTGCAAGCGATCAGAAGGGATTACATCCTGGCTACATGCTCAATCAGGCTTTGAGAACGAAGTGCCGCTGGCACGACGCCCACCCGGACGTCCGCCTGCATTTCTTTCTGGGACAAGCGTGATGCCCCGCGAACTCCGGTGACGACACGCTGACGCTTCACCGCATCGACGATGAGCAATCCTCCATTACATGAGTTGCGCCGCGGTTACATCACCACGGCCGGATTCGAGTCGGTCTGCGAAGCGCCCTTACCTGAATAAGCCCGTGATGCTCATCCCCGCGCACCTGGAACAAGAGATCAATGCCGCTGATGCCTCGTCGATCCCCGGCGCCGCCACGACGGGTGACTGTTCGACCTCCGCGCTGCTGGACTTCATGCAGACCCGCGCACGTTCGATCACGACACCTTCCGCCGCTGGCTGCTCCGGCCGAAGAGATCTTCATCCGCGAACTGGACGTCCGTAGTCGATCGGGAGTAGCGTGAGAGAGGCGCGTTGAGAGGTGGATGACCTTCGCCCAGCTCCAACGCGTCATCCTCCGGCCTCAGTAATGGAGAAGCCTTCGGGCTTGATCACCATCCCCAGGCGGAGTGACACTTGAAACGGTCGTAGTCGAGGAGGTTTTCGCCGTAGCTGCTGTAGTACTGGAAGAAGAGGTACTGATTGGCGGACGCACTGATCTTGAGGCTAAGTCCCATTGGGTGTTGAAGCTGAAGGAGGCGCCCGCCACGTGGCCAGCATGCCTCGCCTGCACGCGCTGGATTGTCCGTGCGATAGAGCAGCCCTCATCTGTGCCAGACCCGGAGTAGCGGAGGATGTGGTGATTATTCTCGCCGTCCACGATGGGGATCCAGGCCTTGAGCTGCATTTCCATGTGGCGATTGAGGAGGAGGGTGCTGCTGAGCGAGACTTTTGTTCCAACTGCGTGACGCGGGCCGTCCTTGCCGTTCGACCTATGCGCTCAACATGAAGAGGGCGTGACCGATATACTTTGTTGTAGACGATGAGGTGGCCTGCTCAAGCACCGGGATTGAAGTTTAGTCTCGCATCGAGCGACCTCTAAGACGTTCCAGATCGTCTTCTGCGTGAATTGCAGGAAGAGATACGTCGAAAGGCAGGCGGCTCTGGTCAGGCGATGGATGATGCTGATCTGAAACTTCACGTTGAGTGTTGTCGCGGCGGACAGGCCCGCCAATCGGAAATGCCGCCGATGAAGTAGTTGTCGCGGAAGATGCCGGAAGTATGGCCCGTCTCGATGACCGCCCCGCACGCTGTCGGCGTTGTAATCCGGGCGTGCATCTCGATGCGGCGCAGGAGCTCCGTGCGGAGGCTGTCGCCACGCATGCGGCCGCGCTTGAAGGCCGACACGTCTTGTTGCGCATGCGTGGCTGTCGGCAGGCCAGAAGCAAAAGGGGACAGAGATAAAACGTAATCTCGCAAACAGGGGGACGAGATTTTACAGGTGGCAAACGTAGCCACGACGTTCACAGCGAGCGTGGGCAGCCACCGGAGGCTCCACAAAAGCGCCTTCCGGGGGTTCACCCGAAAGCGCAAGTTTCACCTATTCAGAAAACAGATATATAGTCATGGCGAAAAAGAAAAAGCGGCTGCTACCCAAGCCCGAAAAGAAGAAGAGGCTGACGATGTACAACGTCTACAAGAAACGCGTCTTCAACCTGCTCCGCGAGCTGGGGTATAGTGAAGCCATACAGTACATCGACCGTTCCATGTTGCGCGTCCTCTATCTCGCTTCGACCGACGCTGCTCCGCATCAACGCCGCGGATATGGACCATCTTCAACAAGGAAGACCTGGACATCATCAAGAGCGAGTTCTACTACTACATGGACTTCGACAAGATGCCCTTTCACCCGCGACGAAGGCGAGAAACGCACCATCCGGCCTCGACTTCTACGACATTTTGATGCCCCTCCGCTCTACCTCCTGCGCGAGCCCAAGTATCCGGAGGATAAAGATCACGCCCGCATTGTAGACACTCATCGAGGCGGGCGGATTCTCCATGCGCGGCATCAACAACCCTACGAGTTCTCGTGCCGAGTTCGACCGCGTGCTGGTGCGCATGGAGTATCAGCTACACCAGCACCCCTGATGACCTCATCTTCCAGCTCTCCAACCCCTGCATGCACCTCTTGTGGTTCAGAAGCGCAACTCGAGATGTTGCGCTAACCGCGTCGGGCGCACGGTCGACTTCTCCTCCTGCAAGCCGCAATCCATCTGGGGCACTGACCGCAAGGGCGAGCGACGGCTACCTTCCGCGTCGGCTTTCCGACATCTCAACGACGGCCTCCGCTGGCCTCGGCCTGCATCCCCCACAACCCTACATCCCCGAGCTGGACCCCGACCGCCCCTACGACGTCTACATCCAGGAGCACGCCATCAAGCGCATCGTTCGAGCGCGTCGACGGCCCCTCGCCCAACGTGGTCAATACCGCGCATGAACTCGCTTCACCTCCTTCGACGTGGATTGGCACAGGGTTCGCTGCTGATCTCCTTCAGCGTCTTCAGCTTCCGGGTGGGGTATTTCTTGCCGACTTTACGCGTGACCGTAAGATCGTCATCCGCACCTTCTACTTCATCACCCCATCACGACCACACGCCCGAGGGTGAGATACTCCAGCTACGCCGGCCTCAAGGCCCTCGACAAGCGTTACCTCTGCATCGACCAGCTCAGCACCTTCTTGCCTCCAAGATCGACCAGCGTTCGCGTCCGGCGAGTCTCTTCCGCGAGGCCGGCTGTGAGCACCTGCTCCGCCTCAACGAGATGCGCGAGCTGGCCGACCGCGAAGAGAAGCTGACCAGCATCTCCAACGAGTTCATCGAGAAATACCTCTCCTCACTCGACGACGACGTCTGACCGCAAGTGAAACGTGCGCCCTACACGCCCCTCCCGAATCTTTCTACTGCCCCCGCTGCGGGGCGAGGTCATTTCGGTAGCTGGCGAAAGGACCCGGGGCGAGGTCACATTTCGGCAGCTTTGGCGAAAGCGACCAGGGGCGAGGTCCATTTTCGCAACTTTGGCGAAAAGCGACCCGGGCGAGGTCCATTTCGGGCCGCTTTGGCGAAAGTGACGCCGGGCGAGGTCCATTTGGGCAACTGGCAAAAGCAACCCAGGGCGAGTCCATTTCGGGCAGCTTTGGCGAAAGTGATCCGAGGCGAAGGTCCATTTCGGCAGCTTTGGCAAAAAGCGACCCGGGCGAGTCCATTTCGGGCAGCTTTATGAAAGTGATCCGGGGCGAGGGTCCATTTTCGGCAGCTTTATGGGAAAGTGATCGAGTGAGGTCCATTTTCAAGCAGCTTTTGCGAAAGTGATCAGGGCAGGTCCATTTCGGGCAGCTTTGGCAAAAAGCGACCGCGAGGGTCCATTTCGGGCAGCTTGGCGAAAGTGATCGCGCGAGGTCCATTTCGGGCAGCTTTACGAAAGTGATCCGGGCGAGGTCCACTTTCGGGCAGCTTTGGCGAAAGTGATCCGGGCGCAACGAAAATGAGGAGGTCCCCCACTACGCAGCATAGTAATATTACTGACATAAACGACGAACTAAAAAGTACACACAATGAAAAAGACAGTAGAGATCTAGAAGCGGGAATGAGTATTGACAATTTCCTGCATGTGCACTCTCTAGCTTAGCCTATGGTCCGTTAAGGGTGCCGACATCACCAAACTGGGCATCCCGAACGAGCTGATGGTCGAGGGACGGCAATAAAGAGTATCGAGACGGACATCACCAAAGGTGTCGCAAATAAGCGCTGAGACAAGGTTGATGCAGGAGAAAGATGGGGAACGCGATGGGCTGTTGACTTACATCATGGGCACCATTCGCAATGCAGTTCCTGCCTGCATAAGGACATCGTGAGGCTGCGATCCGTATTGCGGCAGTAGTCAAAACCGTACAACGGGATGCAGGGACGAAGGCTTCGACCGTGAAACGGCGGACATCAGGGCTGTGTGGCCGACCTGAAAAAGACGGAACGCAGCAGATATAGCTGAGCTCGGACTCAGCCGATGCTCACAAAACTGGAAACGACGAACCAAGAGTTCGACGACTTATATACGAAGCGCATGACGTCCGACACGGGTGCGAAACTTCCACTTTCCAGCAAGATCCGCCCCGAAACAGATGCCATCTACGACCGCGTAATCTCATCCTACAGTGGAACTATCTCAATGGTGCTACGCCGATCGACGGAGGTTATCGCCATGTTGGCTGAGACGCTGCCGCTGGCGATCGTATCGATGCCGATTATAATCGGAGCCTCGCTCCAGCGGGCTGTTTGCAAAGAAAAACCATGATCCCAAGACTCTGATCAGCCCAAGACCCCCAAGACTCTAAGCAGCCGAAGGACAGCTAAGACCCGAGCAGCCGAAGGGGCGAAGCAGCTGGAGAAACCCGGTGGTGGCGCTGGCGAACAGCCCAAGAAACCGGACGAGAAACCGAAGGATCCGAAGAAACCGGGTGGCGACGGTAATCCCGACATCAGCTGGTTGAGGAATAGGGCGTCCGCAGACGCCCCTGAGAGAATGATTAAAGGCATCCCCAAACAGATGTGCCCTTTTTGTACCCGGTCGGTGGATCGTTCGGCCCTCGTGGGGCCGTTCGCAGACGCCCTGGGCACATCCGTTCGCCCTGTTGGGATTCGCACTGGTGGAGCGTATAGCGCCCTCACATAGGTACACGCGACGCTTTCTGCTTTGCTTTCTGATTCTATTTTGCCGCTGCTTTTTCGGTGACGCCAAGTCGGACGGTCCCGTCCGCGACGTGAAAAAGGGAAATCCAGTGAAAGACTCGAACAGTGCCCGCTACTGTAACACCCCACCCATCGAACGAAGGAGAGCACCCGTGAGTGCCACTGCCGCCACTGAGGCGGTGGAAGGCTCCAGCACTCCTTCAGGGTGAAGTCAGAAACCGCCGGAAACAACAACGTCTACCGCCCTCAGTCAGGGTCGGAGGTTGCAAAAGGAATGTTTCACGCATACGAGATACATAGAAGATGCCTGTCGGACGTCGCACTGCGGCGCGCCCTGATGCTGCTTGCCGGCCTGCTTTACCTTCCTACGCCGCCTCACAGGGCACGGTGCGAGGCACGGTGCGCGACGCCTCGGGTAGACCCGTCGTGGCCGCCACGGTCGCCGCCGGCGCACAGCGTGGCACATCCACCGACGACCGCGGCGCCTACGCCCTCGAGCCCGCCGGACGCATCGACGCTCACCGTCTCGTCCGTCGGTTACAAGACGGCAGCCGAGGTGGACGCAGCGCGACCCCACGCAGAACTTTGTGCTCGAGGAAGACGCCGTCACCCTCAACGTCGTCGAGGTCTACGCCAAAAAGCTCCCGCACAGCGTCTCCGCGAGCGCCTCGCCGCCGCGGCTCCCGAGCGTCAAAGCGCAGCTGAGTCAGCTGCACGACCAACACCTCGTGCGGCCGCACGGCCGGCGTCAAGGGCGCGAGGAGAGGGCGGCGTCGGCTCCGACTTCGAGCTCTCGATCAACGGCCCTCGGGCAACTCCATCCGCTACTGCATGGACGGCCTACCACTCGCCACGAAAAGGCAGCGGCGTATCGCCCGCCAACCCTGCCGGTCAACCTCATCGAGCGCGTGGAGATCTACAAAGGCGTCGTCCCGGCCTCACCCGGCGCCGACGCGCTGGGGCGCCATCAACATCATCACCCGCCGCGAGCAGCGCACTACCCTCGACGCCTCGTACGGCATCGGCCTTCCACACCGCATAAGGCCGACCTCTTCGCGCAGGTGGTCGATCGGCGCACGGGATTATCGCGACCTGCGGCGGCTTCAACTCTCCAAGAACGACTACCGAGTGCGTGGCGTAGAGCTGTGGGACGAGGCCGCGCAGGAGTTCCGCCTCACCGATCGGCGTCGCTTCCACGACGACCACCCTCTCCGCCCTCATGCAGCTCGAGGCCGGCGTCACGCCGCACCCTGGGCCGACGAACTGTTCGTCTCCGCCTCCTACCTCCCACCACCCGCAAGTAGCTCCCAGACGGGCGCCATGCAGAGCCATCGTCTACGGCGCCGCCGAACGTCAGACGGGGGCCTGGAACATCGCCGCGCGGTACGTCAAGAAGGCCCTCTTCCTGCCCGGACTCAACGCCTCGCCTCGGCCTCACACCTGGGATCACGCCCAGACGATCGACACGCACCTTCCGCAACACCGCTGGGACGGCTCCCACATCGAGTCCGCCCGCAGCGAGATCTTAGCCGCGACCGCATGCACCGACACTATCGCCGCCCCTGATGCTCGTCCGCCCGGGCTGGATTACCATTTCAACCTCCATCACACGCTGAACCTGAACTACCCTCAGAACTGCACTGGCAACCGCCGCACGGACGACGTAGATTCGGACTTCGCGCCTCGGACGACATCTTCGCCAAGCATACCTCGGCCTTTCTTATAGCCAGCTGCTCGTCGAGGACCGTTGGCAGAACACGTTCTTCGTCAAGAACTACACGAACTACCCGAAGGTAGCAGCAGGAACTCCCTGATCACCGGCTCGCGAGGTGCAGGCCCTTCGACAAAGAATCATACGGGCTACGGACGGCCACGCGTTGCCGCCTTCCCTCCGACGCCATCGCCGTGAAAGCCTCCCACGAGCACAGTCTGCGTCTACCCATGTCGCGCGAGCTGCCGGCAATGGCACCACGGTCTATGCCAACCTGCGCCTGCGCCCGGAGAACAGTCACAACATCAACCCGGCTCTTCGGTGCGCTCCGCCCCGCCCCCGGTCACCGGTTGGATTACGAGCTGAACGCCTTCATCGCGACGTGAAGGATTACATCCGCCTCGTCGTCTCCGAGACCGAAGGCACGAGCCAATACGACAACGTGCCCGGCGTGGGCATCAAAGGCCTCGAGGGCGAGCTGCGCTATGCCTACGCCGACCTGTTGCAGGTCGTGGCCAACGGCAGCTGGGAGACGCCCGCAGCATGACCCACTACTATCCCGACGGCAAGAGATGATCACCATCGCAACCGCATCCCCAATCGCCCGTGGCTCTTTTGCGCACGTCGAGGCGACGCTGAGCGGCGCGACGTCCTCATCCCCGCAGCACGGTGCGGCTGACGGCCAACTTCGACTTTGTCCGCAGCTTCTTCCTCACCTGGGAGGGCTACGGCAGCCTCGACAGCAAGTCGCGCATCCCCACGCAGTATCGCCACGACGTCGCCCTCCGCTCTCCCTGGCCGATGAGCGCTACAACGTCTCCCTCGCGCAACAACCTCTTCGACCGCACGCTCACGACAACTATAAACCCAGCTGGCCAGTTCTTCTGCAAAGTTCCGTGTGTGTCATTAATTAGAGGGTAGAGGGTAGAGCGAGTAGAGGTAGAGGGTTGACGAGCCTTCCATTAAGAAATGACAATTGACTTACACCAATAAATAGACACAGAGATGAAAGCAATCAAATGTTACGCCTTAGGGCGCTGATCATGGCGTTAACGACGGCCGTTTTTCACGGCATGTAATGATGATCCGAACCAACACCGAATCCGGGTCCATGCAGAAAGCCCACTTTGACCTTTTGGGTGGCTGTGGGCGAAGAGGGTGGCATGGCTCGACTGCAGCGCTGCTGGTCAAGAGTACCCAGTCGCTCGACGCACAAACGCAGCCTCGACTTCAAAGCGTCGGGCGTAGACGGACGAAGAAGCTCTATCAAGAGACCATCATCCGCGGCAAGTATTACTACCAGATTCCGCAGGAGAAGGATCGCTTCGGCAGTATCAGATTGTCTGATGCCGGAGGGACGCACCAGATCGCCATCGTCAGGAGGTTAGTTTCAAAAGAACACGCTGAAGCGACCGTCGCTAACGCACGCGGATCAACGACCACACTTTGGTGCTGATCGGCCTGAATGGCAAGTCGAGCAAGATCCTTTGATCAAGATCGATACCGGAGAACATGACCATCCTTTAGGCAGGGTCGAGCTCGACTCGCCTGCACCGCCAGACAAAGACAAGTTCATACACCCGCATCGCCAACTATCGTGACGGCAAGATCCTCGCCTTCGTCTACAACAACGAACGCTCTTACTCCAGCTGGCCTTCATCAACGCCGAGACATGAAGACGGAGAAGGTGGTCAGGAGACGCGCGCGGAGTTCATGGCCGGCACGGCTTACGGGCGAACTGCTCCAGCACAAGAGCTTCTTCACCCCAATGGCGACTATTATCTGGCTTTGGCAACAGTGTGAACGCTGTGCCAAGAGCGCAACAACAGCACGGGCTGCCCTGCTGCGCATCAAGAAGGGCGGGACGGAGTTCGACAAGAGTTACCGTGGCTACAACCACCCTCAAAGGCAAGATTGTCACCGCCGACTGTCTCTCTCGACCAAGGCGCTGCTCTACATCCAAGACCCGAGCACACCGAGCCAAGGGCTGGGCGCTGACTACAACTGCTATTACGCCATCCTCGACCTGACGACTGGATCAGCTGACCGAGATCCAATACAACGGCACCAACCTGCCCTTCAGCAGCGGTACTCGCAGCGCCCACTCGTCCTCGGTAACAAGGCCACATCGGTGTCAACCCGAGACGACGCACCTACGTGTATCTACATCTACGACATCCCGTCGGGCCAGGTGACCAAGGGCATGACCATCGCTAAGGTTACCACTGAACGCATCGTGGGCATCGAGGAATAAACGGATATCAACGCACAGAGATTGATGAATAAGTGGTTGTTTCTGGATCCACCGCTGGGTGGGCGCAGTCGTCGGACTGTTCTTTCTGATGTGGTGCTTGTCGGGGCTAGTGCTCGCTCCACCATCCCTTCCCCAACGTAGATGAGCGCGACCTGCAGCGCGCATGGAGCCGCTGCTCGACTCCCTTCCCGTTGCCGACTCGTAGCCCAACGGTTACCCGAGGGCGCGGCGGCGAAGGTGCGGACGGTCACGGTGCGGCGCTCCAGGCACAAACGCTCTTCGACTCTGAGACGAAGGACACGACTCACACCTCTGCGCCGACTCGCCGAGGTCCGGCGGCCCGTCACCGCGGAGACCATCCGCAACGTGGCCCGCCGCTGGGTCGACGCCCCATCGCACGCATCGACACGCTGCACAGCCGTGATCAGCGGATCATGTACTCCCGCTACCCTGGACGAGATGCCCATCGCCAAGCTGTTACTTCGACGGTGCGCGGCCATGAGCCTACATCTCCATCCGCACGGGCGAGTGCTCCAGTTCACCGACCGCAGCAGTCGCCTCTGGGCTTACGTCGGCGCCATCCCGCAAGTTCCACCTCGCCCATCCTGCGCCGCGACAACGACGTCTGGATCCGCAGCTGACCACCGGCGGTGTCGTGGCGCTCATCGCGAGTGCTCACCGGCATCACTCGTCGGCCCCATCATGCTCCGGGCGTAACCGGAAGGCGCGGGTAAGCTCGGCAGCCCTTTGATAAAGAAGCTGCCTGGTTGAAGGCGCGCACGTCACCGGACCTGCCGTTCGGGATCGTGCTCGTCGGCTTCGCCTTCAGCGGCGCAATGGCCCTGCAACGCATCCCCGAATGGATCATCCCTACGCACGGCGACTCATCGCGTGTCGGACGCCAAGATGCGCGGCAAATCGTTGCCCCTATCGGCCTCACACGGACCATCGCGCCATCCGGCAGTTGCACCCCTGAGGTGCGGCAGATCGTCTGAACCACTTCCGCGATGTGCCCATTCACGACGTGACGACCGACACGGGCCACCTTCAGCCCTCGATGCCTCCACGCCCGACTTGCCTCGCTCCAGCTCTCCCAGCCACGGTAGAGAAAGCGATCGGCGCACTGCACAAGGTGAGTCTTTCACCATCTCGCAGATCGACCGCTACGGAGTATTACATCTCGCGCTGGACAGCACTCCGCTGCCCCGGCCTACAAAGTGATGGTGAGTAACGCCGACCGGACCCGTTACTACGTCGATCCGGCCACGGGCAACTTCCGCTACTCAACCGCGCGCGCATGGCCAAGAAGTGGGTCTTCAGCGGCCTGCACTACTTCAACATCCGCTGGCTCGTAGAGCGCCCCACGCTCTGGACCATCGCTATCTGGACGGCCTGCCTTGGTGGCGCCTTTGTCTCCCTCTCTGGCGTGTGGATCAACCTCAAGCGACTCCGCCGCAAAAGCAAAAGCGGAGAGCTTGAGGCTGTTTGACTACGCTCGACTACTACTTTATTACCCTAACTACTTATTCGAAATGAAAACCCTATTTCATCGCTGCTTTCTACCGATGATTACTGCAATCCCAGCTACGCGCATGACGGCGAAAAACTTCGTCGCCTCCGACATGCTCAAGTCCATGCAGCCCGGCGACAAAGCCGCCATCGTCATGGTCTATTTCCGGAGTACGCACGACGACACCCGCGCTCACCATCGATGCCTCGACCAGCGAGGTGCGCGCCGCCTACCCGACGCTGGAGGTACGCGAGGCCATACACTCACGCATCGTGCGCCTGGCTTCGCGATCGCGGCGTTGAGACATCTGCTCCGCTTGAAGTGCTGAAAGCAGCTCAAGCCGACGGCTTCACCCAGCCTTGTCATCCAATCCGCCAACATCATCGAAGGCGCGTGAGATGGGAGGCCTTGCGTCGCGAGGTGGCGTCCGTAGCCGCTGACTTCAAGGAGGTGTGTATCGGCACCCCGCCGCTCTCACATGCCGGAGGATTACGCGGCCGTGATCCGCGCCTCGCCCCTCGCGCCCGCTGATGACGCCGCCGACGTCTGCTGGGCCACTGCAGCGTCGATCCCGCCACGGCACAGTACGCCATGCTCGGCAGCATGCTCGCCGCCGAGGGCCGCGCACGCTCGCTTCGTGACCACCATCGAGGGCCACCCCACGCCCGACGACCTCCGCAAGCTCAGCGCAGAACGGGTGCGAAACGCGTCACCTGCGCCCTTCGTACTCGTCGCTGGAGCATCACGCCAAGAATGACATCGCCACCGATATGAAGCAAGCGCTGAAAAGAAGGCTACACGCGTCAACGTCTCCTCGAAGGCCTCGGCCAGAGCGACGCCATCTGCTGCCTCTACCCTGGCCCACATCCGCTTTGCGTACTGAACCACCGCATGTCTCGACATCCTTCCAAAAAGAAACATTACGAGATCGAACGATCGCGACTAAGACGCTGACACAAATGCGGGGACGGATTCTCCCCTCAGAACAACACCACACCACACATTACATCCATCCGTCCCCGCACACTATGGAACGCATCGAATCATGTCCTCGTCGTCGATTGAATCGACGAGGCTATCGATCTGAAAGAGCCACGACGAATTGAGCGATCCACTGCGACGTGAGTTCGATCGAAGCATGAGGCGTCTTGTCTCGAGTAGTTGTCTTGCAGGAATGCTAGCAAGTGCCCCGAAGAACTTTTCAGCGTTTGCAACACCGTTTGCAGAGTCTCACGAAAAACTTTTTCGGCGTTTGCAACACCGTTGCAAGTCCCACGAAAACTTTTCGGCGTTTGCAAACACTGTTGCAAGTCCCACGAAAAACTTTTCGGCGTTTGCAACACCCTGTTGCAAGTCTCACGAAAAACTTTTCTGGTGTTTGGCAACACCGTTGCAAGTCCCACGAAAAACTTTTCGGCGTTTGCAACACCGCTGTAAGTCCCACGAAAAACTTTGGCGTTTGCAAACATTGTGTGCAAGCATTTCCAAAACGTTTTGGCTATCGCGTGCTTCCGTAAAGAGTCTCTGCTGATTTTATGCTTACATCGAACCCACATTTCAGCATCACCCAAACATTATATCAGAAATCGAAATCACCCTCATCCCTTCTCCTCGCCTTGCCCTGTGCCCGATCGCTTCACGCGCAGGACGGTCAGCCCAAACGCGAGTACACCAACTTTCAGGACACCACCTTCCAGCTCTCCGAAATTTTGTCACCGCCAAGCGCCCCATGCAAGCGAGGTGATGAAGCTGCGTCCCTGCGGCTTACCCGCCCGTCACCACCAACACCCCGTCCTCACGGCTGCTCGCCAACCACGGCATCACGAACATCTCGCGACGCCGCACGCTTCCTGCCCGGCGTACGCGTACAGACCAGCTACGGCGCCTTCCAGCAGATCTCCATCCGCGGTTTTGACCACTCATCATCATGGTCGACGGCGTGCGCGACGAGCGTGTCGTCCATCGACACACCCTACCCTTCATGGATCTGACTTCCGTGGAGCGTATTGAACTGCTCAAAGGTCCGGCTTCGGTGCTCTACGGACAATCGGCCGGGCGGCGTGCTCAACATCGTACGAGCGCCCACCGCACAGCAACACGTCAATGCACGCGTGGCTTACGGCAGCTATCAGAACCTGCAAACGACGCTCGGCTTCTGGCGGACGCCTCTGGCCTGCCTCAACTACTCCGCCAACTTCAATTATCAAACGCAAGATGGCTGGCAGAGACAACGCCATGCGACGCCTCTCGGGCCACCTCGCCTTGGGTGGTAAACCTCTGAAGCGGACGAATTAGATCATCCGCATCGGCGCCCTCCGCGACTTTTTACCCGACGGAGATCGGTCTGCCCGACGTCATGCCCGCTGACATCTATCGCACGGCCGACGACACAAAGGCTTAGCGACCGTGGCGACATATTGCCCGGCCTCGACAAGAAAAGCGCGCCACAACAGCGAGTCGGACTTCGCGTACAACCGCAACTTCAACGCCTCCACTCATGTGGCGGCACACCTTCGGCGAAGCGGCTCGCCTGACCGACAAGCTCTCCTACACCTACGACGACATTGACTACTTCGGCACCGAGGATTTGGGCCCACCACCAGCGATGATAGCCCATCTATAAGCACTACTACAAGTCAGAAACCGCAAGGTCTTATCAACCTCGACTCTGCGCTACGACTTTTCCCCTGCGCTTCGAGCATATCGCCCGCACTTTGGAACAACCAGTTAGAGCTGAATCGGACGCTTCCGCCACCGGATCCGTCAAGCACAACCACCCTGGCGGCTATTCTGCTCATCGGCCTCTACCGCAACTCCTTCAGCGGCTAGCGACCTCGGGCAGCGATGTGTCACGGCCCCGGACTCACAGTGGCATCGGCTCGGTCTACAATCCGCACAGCCTCGGTGGATGTGAGATACGCTCAGCTAAAGCCTTTCGTGTCACGTGCATCTGCATGCACGGCTTCTACCTGCAAGACCTGCTTGAGCTGAACGAGAAGCTGAAGATGCTGCTGTGCCGGAGCGTTAGCGACCTCTATTCCTACAAGCGTCTCCGAGTGTCCCCACCATTGACGGTCACGCGAATTCGATATGCCCGCAGACAGTCTCTTCACTCGCATACCGCTACGGGCGCCTTCTCCTTCCGCGCGGGTTGGCTACATCCCGTCCAGCGTTGTCCCTCTTCGCGGTCGGCTCCTACTCAAGCCCGACAACACCAATACGCCAGCGAGTGACAACACTCGCTACTTTGACCGAAACGGCCGCGAGTTCTTTCCCCGAACAAAGACAGCCGCAAGATCTTCGACCCCGAGCGCGGCATACAGAGTGGAGGTCGCGCTACGAGCTGGATGATATGCTGAGCGCCGACTTCAGCCTCTTTTCTACATCAATCGCGAGAACGAACGCCGACACATGGCCTGACAAGGGCGACGTCATCAACGGCGAGAGCACTCGACAAAGACGCCAGGGTCGTGGGACGCATGATTCGCGCGGCTTCGACTGTAGAGCTGACTCATCGCCCCGTCCGCGGTCTTTCGCTCACGGCTGGCTATGGCTGCACCGATGCCCGCCTTGCGTAAGATCGCCACCATACTCCTACTTCTGACGGCGAGAATCTGGTCGGTAAGCGCTACGCCCGTTCGCCACTCCACCTTTTCTACGTTTACGCCGACTATACGTATTCGCGAAGGTGCAAGGCGCGGATTAGGCTTCAACTTCGACGTCACGTATCAAGATGAGGTCTACCGCGATCTCTCCAACACCCACCTTCCCCTCGTATTGATGACTGATGCTACTCTCTCTATCGCCTGCCCAATCCGCGTCCGGCTGCGTTTGAACGTCAACAACGTCTTCAACACAGACCACTACAACGAAGCCCTCGATAGCCAGTATGTGCCTGGCATGCCTGCAACTTCCTATCTCCGCGGCGTACAGCCTGTAATCTCATCCTTCAGGATATGCGAATCGCACTACACCCATTCACCGATTCGCCCCTCGCTACCCTAAGCATGCATTTTCCTATCGCAGAAATAATCGCATCACATCTTTACGCACAGAATCAATGACACTGCACGAGAAATGAACATCATCCTCACCCTTTCCCTCGGCCTGGCCTTACCCTCACCAGTACGACTGTCACGCGCAGGACGGTCAGCACCAAACGCGAGTACACGAAGTCCTTTCAGTGGACACCACCCTTCCGCTCGACGAGGTTTCCGTCACCGCCACGCGTCAGCGGCCAATGTCGATCACGGAAGCTCGTGCGCCTGACGCTTCACCTGCCCGTGTGGCAGTTCCGTTATCCCCACCTCCATGCTCGCCACAGACCGCGGCATCGTCAACCCGCAAGACGCCGTCAAGCTCCTGCCCGCACCCGCATGCGCACCACTTATGGCGCCTACCACCAGTTCCAAGTGCGCGGCTTCGACCACACGCCGGTGATGATCGATGGTGTGCGTGACGAGCGCACCGGATCATCAACTCCGCGCCGATGGGCGACGTGCTTTCCGTGGAGCGCATCGAGCGTTCAAGCGCCCCGGCCTGCGTGCTCCGCGCCACTTCGACCGTCGGCGGCATTCTCAACATCGTCCGTCAAATCGCCGACCGCCCGCACGACGCTTCCGGTCACACGCCTCACCTACGGCTCATGGAACGACCGCCGCGCCATGATCGACATAGGCGGACGACCCATCGGACCGTCTCAACTACCGCGCCGTCCTCAACTGGCAAGACGTGGAGGGTTATCGCTACGCCAACGACCGCCGCTTTCATTACGCCGCCATCGCGCCCGCTGGGAGAATCAGGAGCTGGCGATCCGGCGGCGGCTTCAACCGTGACAGTCATGCACGGATATCGTGGTCTGCCGAAACTCATGGCTAACGACATCTTTCTGAACGCCGACGGCACGCCGTCGTGATCTCGCTGCGCGAGCCCGCTGACTCCAACTCGCTGGCGCTACAGCACCGTGAATCGGACTTCATAAAGCGCCGCATCACGGGTCGAACGCATCGGTGAAGCAACCACCGCTTCTCGCCGGCTTTCAAGCTGGAGAACCGATTGCGTCACCCACGACAACACTATCGACTACTTCAGCACCGAGGAGCCCCAGCCATCCCACCAGCGATGAGCCGGATCTACAGGTCATTGCTCTATATTGGCTGGCGTAAAGAAAGAAGTTCACTGACCTCGACACCGCAGTCGACTCCCACCGGCGCGATTCGGTCTGCACGCAGCACACCGTCAACGGAGCAGCTCGAGGCTTCGGTAGCAGTGCGCCCGGCCGCGGCATGAGTAGCAATTACCTCGCGGCTACAACCATGTCTATTTCTTCCGTGACACCCATCGCGGCTGGCGGCGGCGGCCACAGCTCTCCGGACCTGATCGAGGGCCCGGCCTGCACTCTAGTGCGCTGCCCACAACCCGTGCACAGCATGGGTTGGCATGGAGCCGTCATTTTCAGCGGCGGCAGCGTCCACGCGCAACTGGTACGCACCAGCCCCACCTGCCAAAACCTGCGGAGCTCTCGGACAAGTTCAAGGTGATGGTCTCCGGCCGCCGGATCAGTCACTCGACAGCCACGGCCAAGATCAACCGCCTCAAGACGCGCGAACACAGCGCGAACTGCCGGACTACGACCAGACGTCCACCCTCGGCCTTCACCCACCGCATCGGCGCCGTCCACTCCGCCCAGCGCCGGGCCTCCCTCTATGGCCTGCATGCCAACTTTTTCCAGCCCTACCGGCAACATCGTGAATACCGCCACTCACGCTCCAGCATCGGCAGCCGACGGCAAGCGCCTCATCCCACCCGGGCGAAGTTAGAAGCGTCTGGCTATGCAGAAGGGGTATCAGGCGTGATCGGTGCGCGAATGCCAGCAACCTCACGTCTCGCCTCCAAGCCACGGCCAGCCTCTTTCTACATCCGCCGCGAAAACGAGAACGAAGACGCTCAACAGTCGCTACGTCGATCCCACGGACGGAAAGTGCGACGAAGAGCGTAGCCGCTCAGGTGGCCGGATCAGACTCTGAGCGCCTTCGAGGTGGATGCGTCTATGCACCGCCGACGTGAAGGTCTTTTCACTGCGGCTACGGCTACTCCGGACTCCCGTATCCGCAAAGTTCAGCTTCAGCCCTGAACGCCCGATCGAAGACGGCTTCATGGACGAGCGCGACCCAGCAGTGGTGCAGACGGCATGCGCCAGGCACGGTATCCCATGAACACGTTCACCGCGTGCCGGCTACACCTTCACCCGCGGCGCTCCAGCGCCTCGGCTTGAACGCCACGCCAACTACATGGACAACGTCTACCGCGACCCGAACAAGAATCTCGATCTACGGCGCCTCATTGGGACACCCTTCGACCTCGGCATCGCTATCGCCTGAAGAACGGTATCCGTTCGCGCGAGATCATCAACGTCCTCGACGACCGCACCTTCACGCAGTCGCTCGCGCACAGATCACGCGCA
>BNJU01003875.1_pt1 | contig 24790 bp, 43 predicted proteins | sample 8539281 | NCBI WGS metagenome assembly BNJU01 (sample SAMD00202456, study PRJDB9452) | human saliva metagenome | isolation source: human saliva | place: Japan
GATTCAATATGGATGACTCCGTACTATCTGCGACATCGGCAGTGTATGCGGAATATGCTGTGCAGTGGTTGAAGGAGAATAAATAGAATTATAGTGAAAAGAAAATAGGCTCTATCTTAATTAGTTCTAAGATAGAGCCTATTTTCCTTATATTTATGAGAGGAGATTGGGGTGGCAAATATTTTATTTTTACTTGAGCGTGTAAGGCACTTAAATATCCTTTTTATAGGATTGATAGCATTTTTAGAGCATTGTAAAAATGAGCTAAGATATTTTCTAAAAGTTGACTCTGAATAAGATTGTAGTTCTCCTGTCATATAGGTTTCTACAGAGGTATGAGTTTGACTATTATTTACTGCTTCAATTGGTCTGTGGGTTGTATCGAAACCAGGCATTTCTTTTTGTATTTCTAATTCCCATTTCATATATATTGTCATAATCGCAGTGACCAATGACTGTTTGACTGTTGAAATAGGTGGTAGTTTATCCTGTATTGTTAAGAACTCATCTGGATGAGTGTAGGCCATCATATATCCATACTTGTATGTGATAAGGTTTTGACCTTTCATACGCGCTACTTCTAAGTCATGTAAGTATGATTGCAAGACAGGTGTGGAGTACATAGACCAATAAGCGTGACGGGATACGATAAAATTAGCCATTTGATCTTGGCAGAATGACCGCTGTCCTACATTTTGCGTTTTATTAAAAAGAGGCCATTCTTGTTGGATTATAGATATGATTAAATCATCTTTCATAATATATCTCCTATTCTACCCATGAGTCCTCGGTACGAAGGGCTTGATCTTGAATACGCTGCATAACTTCTTTCGCTTGATATGTTAAAAAATCGATAGAGCTATTGCTTAATGCATGGCTTTGAAGTTCTTGAATAAGTGCATTGCATAGATGATCAATGTGATGCTTTGTATCGTTTAACGATGAGTTTAATACATCTGGAATTCCATATTTTACAGTATTTCCTAGTATAGGAAGGTTACAGGTATGTCGATAAATCCATTTGTAAAAAGGTGCATAAGACTTATTTAGAAGATGAACTGCTAACATATAATGATTGACAAATTGAGAAAGTGCCAGTTGAGCTGCTACAGTATCACCACGTTGTAACATACGTGGTAGATTATACTGACCTGACTGAGCCAGTTGATTGAGTTCATAGGCGATTTTTCTAAGTCTAATATCTTCTGGGTAATAGGTGAGTAATCTTTGTCGTATATTTGTGAAAGTTCCTAGGTTATCTAAAAATACTTCTCCGTTAGTGGCTGTACATAAGAGATCTTGTGGTATACGACGATATTCAGCTGGACTTTGAGGCCCTTCTGGATATAATGTGTAACGCTTATAAAATTGTGAAATGCTTTCTAGTTGTACTAAACCTTGGCTATAGTTTGTAAAGTATGATATAAGCTTATCCTTATAAGACTTATAAATGTCATCAGGTAAAAATAGCTGGCAACGTTTGGTAAAATCATGATCTTCCGAGACCGCATCATCATAGCCAAGACATTCCGAACCAGTTCCTACCAAAGCTAAGCAAATGTATGGACTTATATCTGGTAAGTTTAACTCTACATCTTGAGCCACATAATGAGATAACTCTCGGCCTAATTCAAGGCCTGTCTTTCGAAAGGGTTTAGAGCTTTGTTGCAATGTTTCGATTAAATCTTTTACGTATTCTAAATTCTGTTGTACCGATTTATAGGCTTTGCCTCTATACCATAGTTGTGTTTTACGATAGGTAATGCCTCGCGATATAACTGAAGCGCTTCATCATAGTGATGTTGGTTAATTTCATAATCGCGCGGTTGTTTAATACAGCTCGCATACATAGGGTGACTAGTGCCCACTCACGTTGTAATATATACGGCTTTATCTAAATAAATTTTCGGGAGATAATTCACTAGGCTCTTTAATATGCTTGCTAATTTCATATAAATTGTTATAGCTAATAGCAAGGGAACCTGGTACTCTGTAGATTCTAATAAATGAACTGCCTCTAATTGTAATTTATGGGCCGCATCGTAATTATTAGTATCTTGATATAAAAAGTGCTAAGTTATTAAGTAAACCGATATACGCATAAGAAGTATCTCCCATAGATTGAAAGATTTCTTTTGCTTTTTAATAAATACATTTCCGATTCAAAATATGATTTTTTCTCGATATGTATTCCCTAGATTTATTAAAATTGTCTCTATGTTTGAGGAGAATAGGTTTTATTTTTTCGAAAAATTTGAAGAGACTCATTAATCATACAGTGAGCTTCATCATAGCGGCCCACATTACGAAGAGACCCACTATATTCATTTAAAATCTCAATCAGTTTTTTTGTCATCATGCTCTAAACGACAGAGATGAATCACTTTTTCCAAATATTCGATCATACCCTGCTCATTGCCCTGACGCCATAAAGCATGAGCCTGTTGCAATAAGGATTGTATAGACCCATGGAACCTCCTATAAGCATGTGAGCAATTCAGATGAGGGCTCTGAAATTATTGCATGACTCACAATATCTTTTGGATATAATTGAGATAATTGACATTCAATTGTTTTCAAATCACTATAGGATGCAGCAATAGTAATAATACTTTTACCACAAAAGTCCTACACCAATTTGCAAATGAAATAAATCTACATGGTGATGCCATGCTAAATAATTCGCTAAATGAAACGCGACTACTGAAGTAGTACATTCATAGATTCCCAAGTGAGATATTGAGGGAATCTATATTGAAATACTGAAAGTACATCCGGATGAATACCTGTAATGACACGGTATTGGATGTAATCTTTATTTTTAAAGAAAATGTTCTATTTGTTTCACTACATCCGTATCTGCACTAAGTAAGAAGAAAAGCTCACCAGGCATATGCGGTAATGTTTTACAAAAGAAATAGGATAATCTTTTAAAAGTTGATCTAATAGGGCATACCCCATAGCAATACGATTTGTTTCAAAGACAAAGAGCTGTGTGTGATGCCATGGTAATCACCTCCTACCTATAATTAGTCTCAGTATAGAAAGAAAATATAAATAGAGCAATAGAGATGCAAGAGGTGGTTCGATAAGTACCCAAATTAGGTTTGAATATTACCAATCCCATATATTTATTAATTACACTGGATTAAATTGAAAATAAAAATCCGTCTCCTAATAAAGAGGTTTGTAATTTACAACAATCATGATTGAAAAATCTTATCAGTATGAAAATGAATTGTGCTACGATTTTCTTAAGATGCATGCTAAGTATTCTGGATTTGCATAATGAGAAGTAGCAAAACAGATAAAAAGAGCATGATAGAGTATTTTACGTTGTTAGGAGGTTAGAAAATGCTAGAACGAGGATTTAGTAAACCCACAGAACGAATTGAGAAATTAAGAAAAGTAATTATTGATGCAGTACCACAGGTAGAATCAGAGCGTGCTGTTCTAATTACACAATCCTACAAGGAAACGGAAGGTCAACCTACGATTATTCGCCGTGCAAAAGCGGTTGAAAAAATCTTTAATGAACTACCAATTACGATTCGTGATAATGAACTAGTAGTTGGTTCCATTACGATTAACCCACGTTCCACAGAAATTTGTCCAGAGTTCTCTTATGATTGGGTAGAAAAAGAATTCCATACTATGCATAAACGTATGGCCGATCCATTTGAAATTTCTGAAAAAGTGCAACGTGAATTGCATGATGCTTTCTTATACTGGGACGGTAAAACAACAAACTCTCTAGCTGATTCTTATATGGAACCAGATACAAAAGATTGTATTGCAAATGGTGTATTTACTGTTGGTAATTACTTCTTTGGTGGTGTAGGTCACGTAAATGTAGACTACGGTAAAATCTTAGCAAAAGGTTTTCGCGGAGTATTAGAAGAAACCGTTGTCGCTTTTACAAGCATTAGATGAAGATGATCCAAGCAGTATTAAGAAAAACAATTTTATAATGCCGTTATTATTTCTTACAATGCAGCTATTCGTTTTGCACATCGTTATGCAGAAAAAGCACGTGAATTAGTGGGTCAAAACATCTTGTCCAATCTCGTAAAGCAGAATTAGAGCAAATCGCGCCTAACTGTGAACGCGTTCCTGAATTTGGCGCTCGTAATTTCTGGGAAGCATGTCAATCTTTCTGGTTTATCCAAATTATGGTGCAAATTGAATCTAATGGTCACTCCATCTCCCCAGGCCGTTTTGACCAATATATGTATCCATATTTAAAAGATGATCCAATTGATCGTGAAAGCACAAGAATTAGTAGATTGTATTTGGGTTAAATTGAATGATATCAATAAAACTCGTGATGAAATTTCTGCACAAGCTTTCGCAGGGTATGCAGTATTCCAAAAACCTTTGCGTAGGTGGTCAAAATGAAGAAGGCAAAGATGCAACAAACGAAGTTTCCTATATGTGTATGGAAGCCGTAGACATGTACGTTTGCCAGCACCATCTTTCTCCGTTCGTGTACATCAAAACTCTCCTATGGAATTCTTGTTCCGTGCATGTGAAGTATCTCGTTTAGGCTATGGTGTGCCAGCCTTCTACAATGACGAAGTTATTATTTTAGCGCTAGTTTCTCGTGGTGTAGCATTAAAAGATGCACGCGACTACTGTATTATTGGTTGCGTAGAACCACAAGCCGGCCATCGTACAGAAGGTTGGCATGATGCAGCGTTCTTTAACATTGCAAAAGTTCTTGAAATTACACTTAATAACGGCCGTTGTAATGGTAAACAATTGGGACCAAAAACTGGCGAGTTAGAAGAATTAGATAGCATGGAAAAAAATCCTTGCAGCATATCAACAACAAATGGAATACTTTGTACGTCATTTAGCAAAAGCAGATAATGCAGTTGACTATGCTCATATGGAACGTGCTCCATTACCATTCATGTCAGCTATGGTAGATGATTGTATTAAGCGCGGTAAATCTTGCCAAGAAGGCGGTGCAATTTACAACTTTACAGGTCCACAAGCATTTGGTGTTGCCGATGCAGGTGACTCCTTATATGCAATTCAAAAGAATGTTTTTGAAGATAAACGCATCTCTTTAAAAGAATTGCGTGAAGCATTGGAAGCAAACTTTGGGTATAGCGATGCAGCAGCTCCAATATATACACCTTCTATTTCTGAAGCTACTTTAGATGAAGCTCAAATCTACGAAGCAGTTAAGAAAATCTTATCCTCTACAGGATCTATCGATATTGCTACATTAGAATCCCACTTGAAACAAGGTGGAGGCACTAGCTGTGGCTGTAAATCTCAATCTGATCCAAGCAAATATGCGACAATTCATAATATCTTGAAAAATACTGATTCCTTCGGTAATGATATTGAAGAAGTTGATGAACTTGCATATCGTTGTGGCAAAATTTACTGTGATGAAGTTGATAAATATATGAACCCTCGCGGTGGTCAATTTCAAGCTGGTATCTACCCAGTATCTGCAAACGTTTTATTCGGTAAGGATGTAGCTGCTTTACCAGATGGACGTTTGGCTACAGAACCATTGGCTGATGGTGTATCTCCTCGTCAAGGTAATGACGTTAATGGTCCAACAGCAGCATCTAACTCCGTTGCTAAACTAGACCATGCACAAGCATCAAATGGTACATTATATAACCAAAAATTCACTCCTGCTGCGGTAGGTGGTGAACAAGGTTTGAAAAACTTCGTATCTATCATTAAGAGCTTCTTTGATAAAAAAGGTAGCCATGTTCAGTTTAATGTTGTTGACAAACAAACATTAATCAATGCACAAGAACATCCAGAAGATAACCAAGACTTGATTGTTCGTGTAGCAGGTTATAGTGCTCACTTTGTTACTTTAGCAAAAGAAGTACAAGACGATATCATTAATCGTACAGAACATAATATGTAGGTTCATATATTAAAGGATAAGTTCGTATGGAATCAGTAGATTAGTAGTGCAAGGCACTGTATTTGATATTCAACGTTTTTCCATTCACGATGGACCAGGAATCAGGACAATCGTATTTTTGAAAGGCTGTCCATTACGATGTAAATGGTGTTCTAATCCAGAATCACAACAATATTATCCTGAAGTATTATATCGAAAACAGCTCTGTATAGGGTGTAAGGCTTGCCAAGGGGCATGTCCTAAACAGGCCATTGTAGATAGCAATCCGTATTGGATTGATCGCACACTCTGTGATAACTGTGCAGAGTGTACAATGGTCTGCCCTACAAGTGCGCTTTCAATGAAAGGTAAGTTAATGACTGTAGAGGAAGTAGTAAAAGAACTTCGTAAAGATGCTACTCAGTACTTTCGCTCCAATGGAGGCATTACATTGTCTGGTGGTGAGGCATTAACGCAACCTAGATTTGCTAAAGAAATCTTTAAAGCTTGTAAAGCTCAAGGCTGGCATACAGCAATAGAAACAGAAGGATATTATGACACAAAGATTGTTAAAGAAATTATGCCGTATATAGATTTAGTTCTATTGGATATAAAAAGTGTCAATCCAGAACAACATAAAAAGTTTACTGGTGTTGATAATGAAAAATTAAAGAGTCGGCAAAAGTTATACAATCTATAGCCGATACAACGGTGCGTGTTCCAACTATTCCTGGCTTTAATGCAAGCGAAGAAGATATCAGGGGTATTGCAGAGTTTGTGAAGGAAAATATGCCTAATGTGCATGAAGTACATTTGTTGCCATATCACAATTATGGACAAGGAAAATACGAGCTGTTAGGTAGAGAGTATGAATTAGAGAATACACCAAAGATTCCAGAAGAAGAAATGGAAATGTATAAAAATAGTAGAATCTAAAGGTTTAACCTGTATTATTGGTGGTTAGGAGGTACTATGGATACAGCATTATTAGAAAAAGTGATGGGGCAAGTATCAGAAGAACTTGGCATTAAAAAGCCTCAAGAAACAACTAAAACGTCTATTGGCGTGACTGAGTTTGTAGGTACTGCAATGGGCGATACAATTGGGCTTGTAATAGCTAGTGTAGATCCATTATTAACAGAAACTATGGGACTTGGTGAGTTTAAGTCTATCGGTATTATCGGTGGCCGCATTGGTGCAGGTCCACAAATCATGGCCGTAGATGATGCAATTAAGGCAACTAATACAGAAATTATTACTGTAGAGTTACCACGGGATACTAAGGGTGGTGCAGGTCACGGATCACTTATTTATATTGGTGCTCATGATGTATCTGATGCTCGTCGTGCGGTAGAAATTGCTCTTGAAGCAGTGCCAAAATATTTTGGTGATGTATATAGTAATGATGCAGGCCATCTAGAATTCCAATATACGGCACGTGCTAGTTATTGTTTAGAGTCTGTATTTAATACACCACTAGGTAAATCCTTTGGTATGGTGTGTGCGGGTCCAGCTTCTATTGGCACTGTTCTTGCAGATACAGCGGTTAAATCAGCAAATGTAGAAGTAGTATCCTATGCATCCCCTAAAGCGGGTACAAGTTATTCTAACGAAGTTATCTTAACTTTCTCTGGGGATTCTGGTGCTGTTAGACAAGCTGTTAGAGCAGCTCGTGAAGTAGGTATAAAATTACTTGGCACATTAGGGGATGAACCTAAATCAAGTACTACTTCATATATTTAATAAGTATTTAGTTAAATCTAGGAGGTTATTATGGTTTCAGATGCATTAGGAATGGTAGAAACAAAAGGTTTAGTTGGCGCCATTGAAGCAGCAGATGCAATGGTAAAAGCTGCAAATGTAAATTTAGTTGGTTACGAAAAATTGGTTCTGGTTTAGTAACAGTTATGGTTCGTGGTGATGTTGGTGCAGTTAAAGCAGCAGTAGATGCTGGTGCAGTGGCAGCACGTGCAGTAGGCGAAGTTGTTTCCTTACATGTTATTCCACGCCCTCATATTGATACAGAACGTATTATTCCAACTCTTAAGGCATAACATAGTGTGGCATATGCGGCAATGTCCTTGTATGCCACTACTTTAGAGGAGACACTATGGAAGATAAAGACCTAACTAGGATCTTGGAAGACATGGTGGCACGTATTTTAGCAGAACAAAATGTAACAAAAAAATTGAGTAAACTTTATGTTGCTTTTGATGATTTGTGGCATCATGAAAACTATTCATTGGCCAATCAACTAGTATCGTATAAAGAACGACCAGTTTACGCGATAGTTTCAAAGCCTTGTGATGAAGAAATAGAGCGTAGAGTAAAAGAGATATATCCTTTTCTTATGCTGCACTCGTATGAAGATGAAATTACTTTTAAAGAACATGATTGCTTAGTATTACCATATATACCGCGAAACGATGTAATTCATATTGCATTAGGATATAGTCAATCACATTTGTCAGAAGTTGTTAAAAAAGCTTTTATACAAGGTACGAATGTATATGTCCTGCCTACGTCGATAGAGCCTTTATCAGGAAAAGAGCCAAGTCCCTATCAAAAGATGGTTCAAGAGTACTATCAACGTTTATTTGAATTAGGGGTACAGTACATAGACCATATTCGTTATATGAATTGAGTTCTATGAGATAGGAGTAAGCATGTATTTAGCAAAAGTTATTGGTAATGTTGTGGCTACGAAAAAAAGTGATACCCTTTTAGGATATAAGTTAATGATTGTACAGCCGGTAGATGCATCGCTTTCACCAAATCATAGAGAACAAGTGGCAGCTGACTTTGTAGGTGCTGGTGTGGGCGAATATGTGTTAGTCGGCACAGGGTCATCCGTACGGGTAGAAGAAAATAGAAAAGGTGCAACTATTGATCTTGCAATTATTGGTATTGTAGACTCTGTTATTATTTAACAAGGAGGTAAATATGAAAACCCAATGGGGGGTATTTTCCTCAGTTACACAAGTTGTGCATGCTGCTAAAGAAGCCTTTCATGTATATAGGCGTGTGAGTTTACGAGAGCGAAAGCAAATGATTCAGGCGATTCGTGAAGGCTTGTATAGTTATAATCATGAGTTTGCTACTCTTGCCTGCCAAGAAACAGGAATGGGGAAAGTAGCGGATAAGATTATTAAAATCAAGCTTGCACTAGAGGAAACTCCCGGTCCTGAAGATTTACAAACTCATACGACACAAGGCGAAGGCGGGATTGTTTTTAGTGAACCATATCCTTATGGTGTAGTATGTGCTATTCACCCAAGTACAAATCCATGCGAAACGCTTATTAATAATACAATAAGTATTTTGTCAGCAGGTAATGTAGGATTCATTGTCCTCATCCAAGAGCGATGGAAGTATCAAAGTATATAACGAAGATTATCAATCAAATTATTATGGATAAATTCGGTATATGTAATCTTGTTACGACAGTGGATTCTGCTCATTATCATATATCAAAAGAAATTATGAATCACCCTGATGTAGAGTTGATACTTACAGGTGGTTCGGATGCGCAAGATGCGCTTTATCTTGTGGTAAAAAGATACTTTCTGCAGGACCTGCTAATCCAACATTTATTGTAGATGAAACGGCAGATGTTGAAAGAGCAGACGTATTGTATACATAAAGGGGCCTCTTTTGATTACAATATAACTTGTACATCAGAAAAAAATATTGTTGTTGTTCAAGATATATTACCTAAATTTAGAGCGACCCTTTTAGAGTGTCTTAATGTGTATTATGTTGATTCTATTAGTGAAATGTTACAGCTTTCAAAGCTATTGTTAACAGAAGATCTAGAAGTGAATCGGCAGTACGGCGGTAAATCTGCAGACACAATTTTGAAGGATGCTGGTATTGTGACCGACCGCTCATATGATTTGATTGCTGTTGAAACTGTACGTATTCATCCTTTTGTTACAAAAGAATTGCTAGCTCCGTTGATTACAATTGTAAAAGCTAGAGATTTTTGACTATGCATTACAAATAGGTATTGAAGCTGAGCAAGGATGTCATCATACAGCGGGTATTCACTCTAGCAATTCAGAACGCTTGAGACGTGCAGCTAAAGCCTTTGGTACAGCTATATTTGTAAAAAATGGTTGTTCCCTCGATGGTATTGGTATTTGTGGCGTAGGGGCAACATCCTTTACGATTGCGAATATAACCGGTGAAGGAACTGTGACTGCGAAGGATTTGGTACGTAAAAGAAGATGCGTATGTGTAGAAACACTAAGCTCCTATGCATAGGTCTATGAAAGTTAGTTATGATTGATAATATTAGCATGATTTTTACAACTACAGTCGAATACAATATGTAGGGATATTTTTACGTATTGTAGTGAGAAAGGGAATAAAAACCAATGCCACGAGATCAATTTGAAGAACGTCAGCATGAAGAAGCGCGACTAGATATCATGACAGCAATTGGACATGATTTACTAGAAGAGATACAACAAGCAGTTGCTAATGTAACTGGGATTGCTTTTGTTACAGTAGATTATAAAGGTGATGTATTAACTGAAACGACACATTTTTGTAATTATTGTAAGAATGTAAGAGATAATCCTACCTCTTTATTGTTATGTAAATTGTCTGATGCCTCTGGTGCTATTATTGCAGCTACCAACAAAGAGGTGAGTATATATATTTGTCCTGCGGACTCCTAGAAATTGCCATTCCTATTATTGTGGATGGGCATTATTTAGGAGGCTTTTATTGGAGGACAAATCTTATGTGATGATGCACCAGATACTATTGTTCGATTGAGTAAAAAATATGATTCCTGGAGGACAGAACTTGATTGAACATGATGTATCGACTTCTAAACTAGAAGATATAGCTGATATTAAGCGATATAGTTATAGTGAGGTTCTTTCAATTGCTAAGCTAGTCGAATTTATTATTAATCAATTAACAAAATCATGAGATTGTATCAAATCGAAATAAGCAAAAATCTAAAAGCGTATCGGTACATTAGAGCTAAAATTACGAGATACAGAATCAAAGTTATATAGTTTGCAAACTGAATTGGTGCGATATAAGCGATACGTTGATATAGTACGTAACTGTAAACTATTAGACGTAATAGATAGCTTGTCTATTTTAGAAAATGCACCTACTACTGAAGTAGCTATTTTGGAATATACACATACATTAGCTCTTCAACATGATAGCTGGATTGAAGCAACTATTAAAGAAGAATGCTCACGAATAGGGACAATGGTAAATTTGCTAAATTATCGTGAAGATTGTCATACTACGTGGAAAGCCAATGTGGATGAAGCGTTGTGGCATTGTATGGTACCTGCTTATAGCGTATGGCAATATGTGCAACAAATTATAGAAAATGCACATCAAGAGGGGCATAATGAAATTTCCATTATGTTACACACAGAAATTCAAGGAAATCAGGTATCTATTTTTTTAGAAAATGATAGGGTCGCACTCGATTCTGATGAGTTAAAACTACTGCAAGATGTATTACAGGAGAATCCTTCTGCAATACATGAAGATATGTCCGAGCAGGACTTATCATTATTGTATAAATCTATTCTAGAGTTGCGTAGCAGCTGTTTGTAACACAATATGGCGTATCTATACATGTAGAATGCCATCGTAAATCTTGTGGAGGTATGCAAGTAAAACTTTCATATCCGTTAGAGTAAATGAGGAGTTAAGTAATGGTCAAAATTCTTTTGGTAGATACTGATCAGTTGCATATGAGAGCCCTACAAAAAAGAATTGCCATGCATATGGAGGCAGATGTTGTTTGTATAAGTACATATAAAGAAGTTGTGAATTTAGGCAAACAGGCTGAATTTTCTGTAGCTTACGTTGCAATGGATGTATGCAATCAAAAAGCAAGTGATATAATTAGATATTTGTATTATACGTATCCACAGTGTCAGGTAGTAATGATGGTTAACAAACATATAGAATCGATTGCTACTTTGACTATGAAATATGAAGGCATTGGATATCTTTATAAACCATTTTCTTGGGACGATTTTACTAAATGGATTCCACAAAGTGAAAAGGAAATAAAGAATGTAGTGTGTGATGAGGGCTTCTGAATATTTAGATGCTGTATACAATGCATTCTTTAAAGGTGATTTTCTTTTAACTGTAGAGAAAATGTATCGGCTATGCCAACATAAGTGTGAAAACTGTGATAAGAATGCTCTTATTGATATGTTATATTCGCTGATAGATGAGGTGCAAACGAACTTAGTGGACTATTCAAATTGTGAAAGGTCTAGCTTCCATCGTCAACAACCACTTACGTATTTTACAACCAGATATCCAGAGGGCCTTAACGTATGGATATTTAAGACTGTGGATTTCTATTTATGGAATTGTATAAAGGTAAACAAGATATTTTATATACTATTCTTCGCTATATACATGATCATATTCAGGAAGATATATCGTTGAAAAGATATCGTGGTAGCTTGTAATGTTAGCCAAGGTTATGTAAGCCGTATTTTTAAGCACAAATTAAATATGACTATTATGCAGTATATACATAAAAAGAAAAATAAACTTAGCGAAAGAATACATACTAGGTACAGAAAAAAAGTGGGACTCATATAGCTAATATTCTGGGATATAGTGATGTTAGTTATTTTTGTAAAATTTTTAAAAACATGAACACAGAACTATCTCACAATATAGAGATCAGTTAATTAATGGATAGATAAATGCTTATGAAAACAGTCTGAATATATACATCGAGTGACCGACCGAGTCATGACGAAATTAAAAGAACTCAATCGCTACAGTGTTCCGATAGGTGTTTCCAATCGTCATGTTCATGTATCAAGAGAGGTGTATCAGAAATTATTTGGCCAAGATGAATTAACTAAAAAAACAGATTTAAAACAACCTGGTCAATATGTCGCTAATGAAACAGTAAGCTTGATAGGTCCAAAAGGATGTATTGAAAGAGTGCGTATTTTAGGACCTTTTAGAGATGAAACACAAGTAGAAATTTCTCTTACAGATTCATTTTTGCTAGGTGTAGCTGGTGCTATCCGTGAATCAGGAGATTTAAAAGAAACACCAGGTATTACTTTAAGAGGACCAAAAGGAGAACTTAGAATTTCTCAAGGTGTCATTGTAGCTCATCGACATATTCATATGCACCCAAGTGATGCAAGTCGCATGGGGGTCCTTGATAAGGAACGAGTGTCAGTAACTATCTATGGAGAACGAGCATTGACATTTTCTAATGTAATTGTTCGTGTATCCCCTAAGTTTGCTTTTGGAAATGCATATTGATGTAGATGAAGCAAATGCTGGGCGTATTAAGAACAATGATATAGGAATTGTATCGAAGACATAGAGGAGATACAAATGAAATTAGAAGTGATTGAAAAATATAGTTAAAACAAGTAGTAAAGGATTTGCAACAAGAAGGGATTACGATGGAAGCCTCTACTTATGAATATGGTGTTTTTGACACCATGGAGGCGACTATTAGAGCAAGTGAAATAGCGCAAAAAGAATTGTTGTCTTATTCTTTGCAAGAACGTAATGCCTTTGTAGATGCAATTCGTGAAACTATTTTTACAAAAAGATCATTTAGAAATGATTTCGCTTATGGCAGTAGAAGAAACTGGTATTGGTAAATATAGTGATAAATTGATTAAAAAAATAGAGTGGCGACGAGTAAAAACACCAGGTAAAGAAGTGTTGGAAACTAGAGCCATGACTGGTCATGATGGATTGACTATTGAAGAGTTTTGTCCTTTTGGTGTCATAGGGGCCATCACTCCTACAACTAACCCGACAGAAACCATTATTAATAACTCTATATCTATGATTGTAGGCGGTAATACAGTTGTATTTAGCCCACATCCAAGAGCAAAAAAGGTATCTACTATTTTGGTTCAAATGATTAATAAAGCGCTAGAAGCTGCAGGAGCACCAAATAATTTAGTTACTATGGTTAGAGAGCCATCTATAGAAAATACACAAATAATGATGGAACATCCTAAAGTACGATTGCTAGTAGCCACTGGTGGACCCGGTATTGTAAAACAAGTACTTTCTTCCGGTAAAAAAGCAATTGGTGCGGGTGCGGGAAATCCTCCTGTTGTAGTAGATGAAACCGCTCATATTGAACAAGCTGCAAAGGATATCATAAATGGTGCAAGTTTTGATAACAATGTACCATGTATTGCAGAAAAAGAAGTGTTTGTTGTGGAAGAGGTAGCAGATCAACTAGTGTACCATATGAAGAAAAATGGTGCTTATGAAATAACAGATATGTCTACCCTAGATACATTAGTGAAAAAAGTAACTAAAGATGATGGTAAGCCTAATCCGGATTTTGTAGGTAAGTCTGCTAAGGATTTGCTTGCATTAGTAGGTATTGTTGTTGATGATAGTATTCACTTAATTATTGCAAGAACATCAGAACACCATCATTTAGTAACTGAAGAAATGATGATGCCAATCTTACCGATTGTATCTGTTCCTAATGTAGATATTGCGATTGAATGTGCATATCGTGCAGAATTAGGCAATCGTCATACTGCAATGATGCACTCTCAAAACCTTGAAAAGCTATCGAAGATGGCACGTTTGTTAGAAACTACAATTTTTGTTAAGAATGCACCTTCTTATGCTGGTATCGGTGTAGGTGGTGAAGGGCATACAACATTCACTATCGCGGGACCAACAGGCGAAGGGATTACTTGTGCACGGTCGTTCTGCCGTATTCGACGCTGTGTACTAAGTGAAGCATTTAGCTTAAGATAGAGAGGTTTATATGAATGAATCGTTAGGACTATTAGAAGTAAAAGGCTTACTAGGAGCAATTACAATAGCAGATGTGATGGTAAAAGCATCAAATGTGCATGTAGTTAATATTGATAGAGCTAATGGTTTCGGTTGGTTTACTGTAAAAAGTCGTAGGCGATGTTGGAGCTATTCAATCAGCTATACAAGCGGGTACTTTGACCGCTAAAGAAATGGGTTGTTTTATCGGCTCTAAAGTGATACCACGGGTGTCACAAAGCGTAGTCGATGTATTTTTGAAAGAGGAAGAGGTTAAAGAAACCGTAGAACTAAATCAAAAGAACGACCACATAGAATCTATTAATATTGAAGAGGAAAACGTTAGTGCTATAAGCGAAGTTGATACAGTAATTTCAACTATTGAAGAAACAAGAGAAATAGCCCAAATAGAAACTGTTTTAGATTCTACAGATAATATATCTGATGAAGTAAAAGGCAGTATGACATTAGTTGAAAATAAATGAAGATGTTAAAGAAGTAAAGCGTCCTCAAAAATCAACAAAATCAGGGAAATCTAAAAAGAAAAATACTTCTAAAAATAAGGAGATTTATTATGAATAATGCATTGGGTATGGTGGAGACAAAAGGTTTGGTTGGCGCAATTGAAGCAGCAGATGCGATGGTAAAAGCATCTAATGTTGAATTAGCTGGATATGAAAAAATTGGTTCCGGTCTAGTTACTGTTATGGTTCGTGGTGATGTAGGTGCAGTTAAAGCAGAGTAGAAGCTGGTGCAGTAGCGACTGGTAACGTAGGAATGGTTATTTCAACACACGTAATTCCACGACCTCACCATGATGTGGAATCACTATTAGCAAAATAAACTAAAAGCCTATGATAAGGAGGCTGGACATGGATATTTACGATTCTGTCCGACAAATTATTGAAACTATGAAGAGAACTCCTTCAGTTATTAATGATAATAATGTACTTATTGGAGATACTGTACATATTAAAAATAATAAGGCAATTACAATTGAATCAGTAGTTGATACTATTGTAAAAGCTTGTGAGACTGAATCAAATCGTTTAGGTGTACCTGTTGTAGTAGCTATCGTAGATGCTAGTGGAAGTCTAGTTTATCAAAGACGTATGGAACGATCTCTTGGAATTAGCATAGAATTAGCGCCCCATAAGGCGTATACGGCGGTTGCGTTTAGATGTAGTACAGCAAAACTTGGTAAAGAAATACAGCATGGGAGTTCTCTTTATGGTATTGAAACTATGGTACAAAAACCAATAGTTTTATTTGGCGGTGGTGAACCATTAATGTATGAAGATTACTTATTAGGTGGTTTAGGCATTAGTGGTGGCACCGTAGAAGAAGATATGCTCATAGTAAAAGCAGGACTACAGGCTTTTCAAGCGTATATAAAAGGAGCGTAATAATGGAATCATGGACCTTTAAAACGCAAATTTTTACTGAAAGTGTTAATCATTCTGTGACAGGCTCAAAATCAGATGCATTAGAAAGACTTCGTTTATTAAATGGAGAGCGAATCTTTATCGTCTGTGACCCATTTTTAGAGGGAACGCCAGCTTTACAAACCGTGATTGACTTGATAAGTATTAATAATACTTATACTGTGTATTCTGATGTAGTACCAGATCCCCCTATTGACTCTATTGTTAAGGGGGTAATGGTTTTAAGAAAAGAAGAGTCTACAGTACTAATAGTGATTGGTGGTGGCTCTGCCATTGATATGGCAAAAGGCATTAATTATTTTTGCAAAACCATATATCAGGTAGGGGTTAAAAAGTTTATTGCTATACCAACCACTAGTGGGACTGGGTCAGAGGTTACATCATTTGCTGTTATAACAGATACTAAAACTGGTGTTAAATACCCTTTATTAGATGATAGTTTATTGCCAGATGAAGCAATTTTAACAACATTTTTTGTAAAATCTGCACCTGAAAAGGTGACAGCTTATAGTGGTATGGACGTGCTAGTTCATGCTTTGGAGTCTTTGGTCGCTAAAAAAGCTAACCATTTCACTGACGCGTTAGCCGAAAAAGCAATAGAATTAGTCGTTGAAAAATTTACCAACTTGTGTTGTTGATGGTAAGAATGAAGTGGCACGTGCAGCGATGCATGAAGCCTCTTGTATGGCCGGAATAGCATTTAATCAGGCAGGATTGGGGATTACCCACGCATTGTCACATCAACTAGGCGGACAATTTCATGTTCCTCATGGACTAGCCAATGCGATGCTTCTGCCTTATGTAATAATGTATAATGCAGCAAACTCAACAGTGGCTAAATCAAAATACATTTCTATTGCTCAGAAATTATGCTTAACGAGTGAGACAAATGATGAAAGTGCACAATTAGCTGCTTTGGTAAAATGTGCACAATTTTTGGCTCGTCAAGTGGGCTGTGCTATGACTATGAAAGAGTTTGGTATTGATGATGTAACCTTTAAAAACTCATTTTCTATATTAGTACAACAAGCGATAGCTGATCGCACTTATGCTGGTAATCCTTACGAAGCAACAAAAGAAGATTTAACACGTATATTGACATGTATTATATGAGGTAACACATATGGATGCAACACAAGTGTATGTTAGTGAATTCATTGGAACAGCCGTTTTAATGGCCTTTGGTAGTAGTTGTAATGCAGCGTTATTGTTGAAGAATACTATTACTAGTGCGATTAAAACGAACTGGATTGGATTGATGTTTGGTTGGGGATTTGCAGTTACTTTTGCAGTGTATACCGCTATTAGTTTGGGCGGTGTTGCACATTTAAACCCTGCTATTACAGTAGCATTTGCAGCAGGTGGATTATTTCCACAAGAATTAGTTATAGGAGCAGTTATAGCTCAATTGTTAGGTGGTTTTTTAGGAGCAAGCATTACCATGCTGCACTACTATCCACACTTTAAAATAACTAGTCCTGAAGAAGGTAACAGTGTATGTATTTTTGCTACGGGTCCTGCCATTGATCATCGTGGATGGAATTTACTTTCAGAGATTATTGCAACTTTTTTGTTTATTTTCTGTGTACTCTTGCTAGGACCTATGGTAAATGGATTGACACCATTAATTATAGGTTTCTTAGTGGCAAGTATCGGTTTTTCTTTTGGCGGAACTACTGGGTTTGCACTGAACCCTGCTCGTGATTTACCTTCAAGACTTGCATATGCTATATTACCAGTTCCTAATAAAGGGGCTGCTAATTTAGGCTATGCATGGGTTCCAATAGTAGGGCCAATGATTGGGGATTTTTAGCAGTAGGTGCGTTTATATGGCTTAAAGCATTTTTAAATTTATGATTTGAGGGGAGGTTATAAACCGTGATAGACAAGCAACGAATAATTCAAGAGTCGGTGCCAGGAAAGCAAGTTACTTTGGCTCATGTTTTAGCGAATCCTAAAAAAGATTTGTACAGTAAATTAGGATTGGATAGTGAAGGGCGTAGTGCAATAGGGATTTTAACTATTACACCTGGAGAAGCTCGCTATAATTGCGGGGATATGGCCTCTAAAGTCGCTAATGTTCATATTGAATTTATCGATCGTTTTTCAGGAGCAGTTTTTAATATCAGGAGATGTATCAAGTGTAGAGGTATCTTTAACAAATATATTACAAGGCTTTTCAGAACAATTACAATTTAGTGTAGTGTCACTTACACGGAGTTGATAGTGAAGGCCTTACGAAGTACTCTGTGGGTTGGTAGCACCTATTGTCGGGCTGAGTTGGTGGTAAAAAACTTGTTAGAAATACCATATTCTTTACCACGGCCTATGTCGATTTATCGTAAAGAAAGTTGTCTATTAACTCCAGGGGAATACATTGAAAATCCTTGGTATTTTTTTCTGCTTTTATTGGTTTCATCTTATGATGTAGAAATTGTTGTTTTTGTATATCGATTAGGGGAACCCTTTAATCCATATCCACCTGCTACTGCAGGAGCCTTTTAATCGTGTGGTAATAGGTGTTATAGTGGTTTCTAAATTAATAGATGAACCTGTATGTAAACAAATACAAGAAGCTAAGCTTTTACTAAAGTTGGCAGGAGCTTTGACCGTGTGCGTAGTTGCAGATAAATATGAAAATACTATATGTGAATTACCTAATATATGTAATGATGAATTTCCATATGGCTACGCCGCACTTAAAAATATATTAATACAATCAAAATGACAAAGATATTTAATCAAATTACTCCTTTTCAGAATATCTAGAAAAGACTCTATCTTAATGCCCTCAAGATAGAGTCTTTTCTAGATATAATAAACTTGACAATGACGATATTTTTACTTATATATCTAGCGGTTTAATAATTTCATTTTAAAGGATTTATTATGGAACAATTTCATTCTATATTTTTCTCTATCAGGTCGCATGAATCGTTGATCTTTCTTTATCAATATGTTTATTGTATTTTGCCATCGGTTTTGTGGGTGGTTTGAGGTACCCTTTACTGGACAACCAGTAAAGGGGTCTTTTCATGAGATATAGTTATGAATTTAAAAGAAAAAGCAATTGAATTATTCTATCAAGGTGAATGGCCCTAAGACACCTAACGGTGTGAGGACAGATACATTTCATAATCTAATAAGAGACTGGGTTAAATTAGAAGGACTTCCTGGTTCGGACATTAATAAATGTCGAAGGACTAATAAGTATTGGTCTCCAGAAGAAAAACTATGAGTTAGTATGCCAAGTTCTTTTCTGGTCAAGGTTTAAGAGCAGTAGCTATTGTAGCGGGTATTAATTGTGGACAACTGTATCAATGGGTTTATAAATACAAAACTTTGGGATGCAATGGTCTTATGAATAAACCTAAAGGATGACCACCAATGAATTGCAAAATGAAAGCACCTAAGACTATCTTATCCCGAGAGCTCAAAGAGAGTGAATATGAGGAACTAGTTCGCTTACGAGCTGAAAAATGCTTATATTAAAGCTGAAAATGAAGTCATAAAAAAGAGATTGCCTTGAGAGAAGAAAAAGAGGTCACGCGATTCAAGGCGAAAAAGCAGCGATTATCAAAATGCTCCGCCAACAAGGCTATCAACTAAAGCATCTTTTGAACGCTATGCCAATGTCCAAAATCTACCTATTGTTTTTGAACTCACTAAAGTAGATCTTGTAGATAAAAGAAATACAGAGCTAAAAGATGAAATTCAAAAAAATTTTAAAGAACATAAAGGTCGGTATGGTGTCCGTCGTGTATACCAAGAGCTTCTTAATCGAGGTTTTATGGTTAATCATAAACGAGTACAAAGACTTATGCATAGTATAGGGACTTGCAGGAAAGAGACCGAGGGAAAAGTATCACTCTTACAAAGGGAAAGTCGGTAAAGTAGCAGGAAATATCGTCAATAGAGATTTTAGTACAACTGGACTATTACAAAAATTGACTACTGATGTGTCTCAATTTAAATTCGCTTGGGGAAAATGCTATTTGTCGCCTATTTTAGATATGAATACGAATGAGATTGTTGCGTATAACTTAGCATTAAGGCCTAACTTAGAACAGATTTCTCGTATGTTAGAGAAGGCCTTTCAAGAAGTTTACTAATCTTTCAGGATTAATCTTCCATTCTGATCAAGGATGGCAATACCAACATAACTACTTTCCAGACAACACTCTAAAAGAACATGGCATTATTCAGTCTATGTCTAGAAAAAGGAAATTGTTATGATAACTCTGTGATGGAAACCTTTTTGGTAGATTGAAAACGGAAATATATTATGGTTTTGAAAAAGAATATTCATCATTTAATGATTTTTGCAGCAGCGATAGAAGAATACATTGACTATTACAACAACAGAAGGATCCAGAAAAATAAAATGGATGCCCCTGTAAAATACAGGGAAGCATCCATGTGTTTAGGCTAGTAAATAATATGTCCAGGAAAAATGGTACATATCATAGAGATAATAGTGCTTTTTCATTGTATCTTTATTTATCTTTTTGTGCATGATATAGGTATAATATAGGTATAACATGGGTTTAATACAAGTGTAGTATACATCTTATATAGGTCTAATATATATTCTCTAGTTGAGAGGTGCTTATTTATGAATATAGTTATATGTATCACCATTATTGCTATTACAGGTATATTATTAATAAAGCGCTATCAACCACAGCCAGTTTTAATTGGTATGGGGATTCTCATGATGTTTATTGCTTATGAAGCAAATTGGATTGATGCTATACTCGTTGAGTCTCAATCTACAGGTGTCTTGGTATTTGATGCTATGGATATTGTGCGAATTACTACGTCCGAGAATATAGTAAATTTAGGCCTCATGATTATGACCTGTGCTGGTTATGCAAAATATATGGAATATATTGGGGCAGGGACGAGATTGGCACATACATTTATACGTCCTTTATATCGTCTAAATCGCCCATATATTGTACTGGCTCTAATGTTTCTTCTTAATATGGGACTGTCTATTTGTGTGCCTAATCCATTGAGTCTTGCCCTCCTTATGATGGTTACCATGTATCCCGTATTGCTTCGCCTTGGGGTGAGCCCAGTGGGGGCTGCAGCGGTTATTGCTACGGGACATCTTATGGATGTGGGGCCAGGTGCAGTATCTACCTTACTCATTGCAAAGACCTTGAATATGCCCGTGCCAAATTATTTTGTAGGCTACCAGTTGCGGCTTTATTTCTTAGTCGCTATTGTGACGGCCATAGCACACTTTTTCTGGCAGAAATATCGTGATCGAGTGGAGGAACCTAAGGCTATAGATGCTTGTGAAAGTATTCCAGAGGCGCCAATAGGGCCTAAGCCGTATATGATATTCCCATTATTGCCATTGTGTTTTATTTTGGGCTTTAGTCAATATGGCTTTCCTGGTGTGAAGATGAATGTTACCCTTGGCTATGATGCTTGCCTTTGGTATAGCTCTATTAGCTGAATTCATTCGTCATCGAAATCTGAGAACAGTACTTAAGAGTACTACGATTTTCTTTGAAGGTATGGGGAACCAATTCTCCTATGCAGTGACCCTTATTATAGGGGGACAAATCTTTGCACAAGGACTAGTGAGTTTAGGTCTTATTGAATCCTTGTTAGTGCACTTCAAACACTATCCCTTAACTCCATAGGACTTACCTCTGTCCTAGGGGGTGGTATGTTAGGTCTTAGCATGGTAACTGGCAGCAATGTGGCACCATTATTTACATTAGTTCCACTAGTACCTAATATCGTAGCTCATCTAGGCCTTGATCCGATTACTACTATGCTTGGTATGCAAAACGGTGCAAGCCTAGGCTTATTCCTTAGCCCTATAAGTCCAGTAATGGTCGGCGTAGCAGGCGTGGCACATATTAAGTCAGTAGACTTACTTAAACGCACCGCTGTACCTGTTCTTGTGGCCTTACTTACAAGCTGTGTTGGGATATGTCTCCTTTACTAACTATCATCTTAAAAGACTAATTAGTTATATTTAATCAGATATACATTATATTGCTTTTTAAGTTTAGTTTAAAATTAGAAAAACCCTCTTTACATGTATCGTAAAGAGGGTTATTATATTCCAATAATAAATCATATGTAATTAAAAATGGTTTCCTGCAATGGTGCAAGTTTCAGCCCGTCATGGATAAAAAGGCGCTTTCTTCGCCGGACGGTTCTAGAAGCCAGAAAGGATGTAATGAACAATCAAGTTTCTATTTCAACAGCAAATATTCGTGGTGCTTTCAGGGCCTTTTTATTCCTGGCATGTATACCGCCTCATGGGCAGGCTTCGTGCCGTATTTAAAGGCAAAAGCTTAACATCGGTGAAGATGTACTAGGATCCATGATTTTGTTGCTCGGTGTAGGTTCTTGTTTAGCTATGGCTATAGCAGGCAAACTGGTAGAGTCCTTAGGTTGCAAGAAAACCGTTACCATTGGTAGCTTTTATTGGTATGTTATCCCTTGGTATTGTGACGTGGTGTTCTACTATTTTTGAAGCTACCATAGCCCTGTTTTTCTTTGGCGTTGGCATGGGGCTGAGTGGTGCCTCTGCAAATTTACAGGCAATTTTGACAGAAAAGGTAAGTAAGAAACATTTAATGGGCGCCTTCCACGGTGGTTGGAGTTTAGGCGGTTTTTGCTGGTGCTGGTGTTTTGCTAGTCCTTTTAAAAATATTATCTTTGCCAGTTAGTGAAAGTATTTGTGCTGTACTCATTGTATTGTTCATTGCTATGCTTATCATTAGTCAGTATATGCTTTCTTTTGGTAAAGACCCAAATGCTAAGGTCGTTAAAAAGTCTAAAAGTCCGTTATCCTTCCATCCAATTGCCATTATCTTTGGTATCTTATCCTTTGTATCCTTCTTAGTAGAAGGTGCCGTAGGGGATTGGAGTGCGTTGTATTTGTTTGAAGATAAGGGCATTGTTATCGAAGAAGCTGTAATGGGGGTTATGTTCTTTAATGCCACTATGTGTATTGGTCGATTGCTTGGCAATAGACTTGGCAAACATTTAACGTCTAAACAAGTCGTTATTAGTGGATATTTACTTGGTTCAGTAGCGATGGCACTTGTTGTTCTTTTACCAGGTTACGGCTCCATGTACACGTATTTACTAGTCGGTATTTCGCTTGCCATGGTAGTGCCAAATTTATTCTCTGCTATGGGGGAACAAAATGTAATTCCTATGACACAAGCTGTAGCAACATCTACCATGCTTGGGTATATGGGGATTTTGATGGGACCAGCATTGATTGGTTTTATGTCTCATGCTACTAGCCTTACAATAGCTTTTCAGTGTATTGACGGCTATGCTCGTTATTAGTGCGGGTATTGGTAAATACGCTTATATGTTAATGGACAAATCAAAAGAAGCTGAAGTTTAATTTAAATAATAGCCCCAGAGACAATGTGTCTTTTGAGCAAATTTTATATTGAAATATTATTTTTAAAAAAATTGCTTAGTTGTAAATTGAAATTGAACACATAAAAAAATCCATATTAGTACAAGTGATAAGATTAGAGTATCAAATTCGCAATCAATCACGAGGTACTAATATGGACTGCTCTAATCTTATCACATCATTGCGCACAAACAAACACTTAAATTTAGAGGAGCGCTTTTATCTTGAAAAACGCCTTCTTGCTGGTGATCCTATCAATACTATTGCCAAGGCATTAGGACGCTCTAGAACTACGATTTATGCTGAGAAAAAGCGTGGAACAGTGGTTCAAATTAAACAAAACAAGGCTGTTCTTATGTATATAGCAGATTGCGGTCAGTTTGCCTCATGAAAGAACCCGCCAAGGTTCTTTTCAACACTTTGAAAGCAGGTTCTATTGAGCCCTTTTTTTATCTTGGGTTGAAAAACAAGGTAAGAGTCGATAAATGGTCCTTAGATGCTGCTGTTGGCTACGCCTTACGTAAGGGTTTGTTTGTACGCAATGAAATGGTGTGTACTAAAACTTTATATAACTACCTTTACCAAGGCATTTTAGGTCTTAAACCAATGGATTTGCCTTGTGTTATTCGCCATTCTCATAAGAAGCGACATAACAGGCAAACACAAACGCAAGTTAGGTAAATCCATCGATCTGCGTGATGAATCTGTTGCTACCCGCGAAGAATTTGGTCATTGGGAGCTAGATACGGTCCGAGGAATAAAGAATAAAAAGCGATGAAGTAATTGTTTTCATTGTTAGAACGCAAGTCTCGCCTATATGTAGCCTTACGTTGTCTATCCGCTAAAGCTGTGGATGTAAAAATGACATTAGAAAATTGGTTGAGTCTCTAAGGCCGTTTCCGATGTATCCATGTTATGTAAAACTATTACGGCTGATAATGGCCGTGAATTTGCAGACATAAGTACATTAGAAACAGAGGATTTATCTATTTTCTTTGCTCACCCGTACTCGCCTGGAGAACGCGGTTCAAATGAACGACATAACGGACTATTACGCCGCTTTATCCCAAAAAAAGGAACGCCCATAAAGGCTGTGTCAGAAGAAACGATTCAGCGGGCGTTACATTGGTGCAACAATTTACCCCGTAAGCTGTTGAATTACAAAACGCCTCAAGAAGTCTTCATTGAAGAAGTTAATAAAGTTATGGATTTACAGAGTGTTCAATTTCATATTGCAATTTAAGA
>BNJU01001430.1_pt1 | contig 24784 bp, 36 predicted proteins | sample 8539281 | NCBI WGS metagenome assembly BNJU01 (sample SAMD00202456, study PRJDB9452) | human saliva metagenome | isolation source: human saliva | place: Japan
TCGATGAGGCTTCAGCAGCACGTGAAGGAGATTGAGACATTACCAATCACGACGTAAAGGCAGTTGAATACTTCATCAAAGAGGAGTTTGATAAGATTGGCGGACTCGATGACTACAAAGAGTTCATCCACTCGGACTGACTCCAGACATCAACAACACAAGTGTGCCATTGTCTGTAAAGGAAGCTCTCGAGTATTCTCATCCACAGGTTGAGGAACTCGATTGCGCAACTGAAGGAATACGCGAAGCATGGAAGGACGTACCAATGTTGGCAAAGACGCACGGTCAGCCAGCCTCTCCACTCGATTGGGTAAGGAGGTTGAGGGTATATGTTTATCGTCTCAACGAGCAGCTCGCAACCTTGCGTAACCGCAAGATGACAGCTAAGTTTGGTGGTGCTACGAGTAGCTTTCAATGCGCATCACGTAGCTTATCCATAGCATGATTGGCGTGCCTTTGGCAAATCACTTTGTCAGTGAGAAATTAGGGATTAGAACGTGAGCAGTGGACTACACAGATTAGCAACTACGACCACTTAGGTAGCGTGTTTGATGCCATTCGTCGAATCAATACCATCATCATCGACCTTGACCGCGACTTCTGGATGTATATCTCAATGGAGTATTTCAAACAGAAGATTAAGGCAGGAGAGGTTGGATCAAGTGCAATGCCACACAAGGTAAACCCAATCGACTTCGAGAATAGTGAGGGTAACCTCGGTATAGCAAATGCAATCTTACAGTTCTTGGCACAGAAGTTGCCAGTAAGTCGCCTGCAGCGTGACCTTACAGACTCAACAGTTCTGCGCAATGTTGGCGTTCCTGTTGGACATAGCGTTATTGCAATACAGAGCACATTGAAGGGTCTTCGCAAACTCATCCTCAACGAAGAGAAGTTGAGAGAGGACCTTGAAAACACATGGGCAGTTGTGGCAGAAGCCATTCAGACCATCTTACGCCGTGAAGCCTATCCACATCCTTACGAGGCATTGAAGGCACTCACTCGCACAAACGAGAAGATGACAGAGGAGACAATACACGCATTCGTGCAGACACTCAACGTCAGCGACAGCGTGAAAGCCGAACTAATGGCAATCACTCCATATAACTATACAGGAATTTAACAATTCCTATAGAGTCAAGAAAGAAGAATTAAACTGAGTATCTCCTTTAAACGGAGTTCGATATTTTAATAAAACAACAAAGAAAAGTATTAACAAATTGGCCGTGAGGGCTAGTAGTATCAAATTAAAAGTAAAACAATTATGGCAGAAGAATTCGAGAACAAAGAAGTTCAGTCTCGAGCAGAATGAGAACAGCGCGACGGCTATTCAGCAGCCGAACAAAGGCGACTATCAAAAGAGTAGCCGTGGCAAGGACGTACACAACGTCACGTATTCAGCGCGCTTACAGCAGCGACAAGGCTAATAGCAGTAATGACGAAGGCGGATTCCGTCCTGAGGGCTTCGGCTCTGGCTTACAGAGTGCAGGTCGTCCGGCAGAAGGTGGCTATCGTCCACGTCAGAACAGCTATGGTGGCGGATATAACAACAGCCGTGGTGGCTATCAGAGCCGTCCACAGCAGGGAGGTTATCGTCCACGTTACAATAGTAACGGCGAGGAGGCGTTACCAGCCACGTCAGCAAGGGTGGATACAACAATCGTGGTGGATATCAGAGTCGTCCGCAGCAGGGTGGCTATCGTCCACGTTACAACAATGATGAGAATGGCTATCAGCCACAGGCTTATCGTCCACGTTACAACGCCAACAATGGTGCTGAGGGGCGAGGAGAATAACAACTATCAGGCAAATCAGGGCGGTTACCAGCCACGTCAGGGTGGATACCAGCCTCGTCAGCAGGGTGGTTATCAGAGCCGTGGCGGATACAACAATAACCGTGGTGGTTATAACAACAATCGTGGTGGATACCAGAGCCGTGGTGGATAACAATAACCGCGGTGGTTATAACAACCGTGGCGGATACAACTAGGGGTGGTTACCGTCAGCATAGTGCTGATTATGATCCAAATGCAAAGTATTCATTCAAGAAGCGTATCGAATACAAGGAGGAGAAACTCGATCCAAATGAGCCAATCCCGCTTGAACAAGTACCTTACTAACGCTGGTGTTTGCTCACGTCGTGAGGCTGACGAGTTCATCCTTTCAGGTGCGATAACCGTAAATGGCGAAGTTAGTAAAGACTCGGTAGCAAGGTTATGCGTACTGATGAGGTATACTTCAGGGACAAGTTGGTTTTCATTGGAGAAGAAGGTTTACGTTCTTCTGAACAAACCAAAGGATTATGTTACCACAAGCGACGACCCACAGCAGCGTAAGACTGTTATGGACCTCGTGAAGGGTGCTTGTCCAGAGCGTATCTATCCAGTTGGTCGTCTTGACCGTAACACAACTGGTGTACTGCTCCTCACTAACGATGGCGACCTTGCTTCAAAGCTTACTCACCCTAAGTTCTTGAAGAAGAAGGTATATCATGTATTCCTCGACAAGGCTATTACAGCTAATGACTTGCAGAAGATTTCTGACGGTATTGAGTTGGAAGATGGCGAGATTAAGGCTGACGCAATCGAATATGCTGACCCACAGGATCAGAACTCAGGTTGGTATTGAGATTCATAGCGGTAAGAACCGTATCGTACGTCGTATCTTCGAGAGCCTCGGCTATCGCGTCGTAAAACTCGACCGTGTACAGTTTGCTGGTTTGACAAAGAAGAACGTACGTCGTGGTGACTGGGCTTCCTCACTGAGAAAAGAGGTTGACATGCTGCGTATGGGCGCGTTTGAATAAAATAGAAATCTCCCCAAACCTCTCAAAAGAAGTGGATGTGAGAAACCAAGCAATGCTATTATTGAGGCATTAAACAGATTGGTAAACAACATTCCTCTCCTTTTGAGAGACTTGAGAGTACCTAATTATAATATAGCAAATGAAAAGAACAAAAATCGTCGATGCACTTGCTTGCACCGATTTTGGTAAGGATATCAACGTAAAGGGTTGGGTTCGTTCTCATAGAAGCAGCAAGGCTGTTGACTTCATCGCCTTGAATGATGGTTCTACGATTAAGAACATCCAGGTTGTTGTTGACCCCTTCGACTATCGACGAAGAAGCTGAAGAGCATCACTACAGGTGCTTGTATCAGCGTTGTTGGTACGCTCGTAGAGAGTCAGGGTGCTGGTCGAGACCTCAGAGATTCAGTGCAAAGGAGATTGAAAATCTACGGTCTCTGCCCAAGCGACTACCCCTATGCAGAAGAAGGACAGAGTTTTGAGTACATGCGCAAGTATGGTCACATGCGTCTTCGTACCAATACCTTCGGTGCTGTATTCCGTATTCGCCACAACATGGCAATCGCTATCCATCAGTATTTCCATGAGCATGGTTTCTATTATTTCCATACTCCACTGATTACAGGTAGTGATGCTGAGGTGCTGGTAATATGTTCCAGGTGACTACACTCGACCTTGACCGCGTTGCAAAGGGTGGCGAGGTTGATTATAGTGCTGACTTCTTCGGTAAAGCGTACCAAACCTTACCGTATCTGGACAGTTGGAGGGTGAGTTGGGTGCTACTGCACTCGGTGCTATCTATACCTTCGGTCCCTACCTTCGTGCTGAGAATTCAAATACTCCACGCCACTTGGCTGAGTTCTGGATGGTTGAGCCTGAGGTTGCTTTTCATCGACAAGGACGAACTGATGGATCTTGAGGAAGACTTCATCAAGTACTGTGTTCGTTGGGCTTTTGGAGCACTGTAGGACGACCTTGAGTTCCTCAATAAGATGATTGATAAGGAGCTTATCGCTCGTCTGGAGGGTGTATTGAAGGAAGACTTCGCTCGTCTTACCCTACACAGAAGGTTTCGAGATTCTTCAGAAAGCTGCTGCTGACGGCGTGAAGTTTGAGTTCCCTATCACTCACTGGGGTATGGACCTCAGCAGTGAACACGAGCGTTACCTCGTTGAGGAACACTTCAAGCGTCCTGTTATCATGACCGATTATCCAAAGTGAAATCAAGTCATCCTACATGAAGAAGAAATGAGGACGGCAAGACCATGCGAGGAACTGACGTACTCTTCCCACGTATCGGTGAGATTATCGGTGGTTCTGTCCGTGAAGAAAGCTACGAGAAATTGGTTGAAGAGATTGAAAACCGTGGTATGAAAGCGCGACATTTACGATTGGTACCCTTGATACTCGTAAGTACGGAACCTGCCCACATGGTGGTTTTCGGTCTCGGTTTCGAGCGTCTCATCCTCTTCGTTACTGGTATGCAAAACATCCGTGACGTAATCCCATTCGCACGTACTCCTAAGAACGCAGAGTTCTAAACATAAGAACAAAAAGGCGGCTATCCCACAGATAGTCGCTTTTTATTTACCAATAAGAACACTCCCGACGAGAAACTTTAAAACCCGAATCAATCATTAGAGCCTAAACATATCTTGTTTTTATCATCGAGCAGATTGTTTGCTTTGCAACGCAGGCGTGGAGCTACGTCAAGTTGCAAAAGACGGACAAGATGCCGATAAGAAAAATAAAAGATGTTGGAACCAATACCATAGTAATAAAAACTATACATTTTGTGGTCTAATGAACGATTTGGGTTAAACATAACACACACATAAAAATAAATTATCATGAAACTTAAGAAAATCCTATCAAACCTCATCTTACTGTGCCTTATTCTCTTAGTTGGCTGCTCTACAGATTCCTTACAAAATGAGGATATATCGTTACGTAACTTACACGAAGGCGACCTCATGTTCGTTGTGAAGGAGACAAGCAACCCTATCACAGATGCAACACAAGGTATTAATGGACTAAAGATTGACCACGTGGCTATCTTCCATCATACGGATAGTGCCGATTATGCTTTGGAAGCTTACGGCACAGCGGTGTCACTTACTCCTCTTACCAACTTCCTCAATCGTGCCAAAGGAAAAGAAGGAAAGCCACTCATTGCAGTAGGCAGAGTCATCGTTGATTGCGACATGAATACTTCTATGAAGCGAGCATTAAGCTACCTTGGTCGACCATACGATCGTTTCTACATGCCTGATGACAAAGAAATCTATTGTAGCGAATTGATTCAGAAATCATTTGTCGACCACCATGGGCTTCCTATTTTCTCAACAATCCCTATGTCTTTCCACGATAACAACGGAAAAATCTTAGATGCTTGGACCCAGTTCTATGCCTTCTATCATCGTGAAGTACCAGAAGGAGAACCAGGAACCAACCCTGGACAACTGTCACGTGACAAAGCCGTAAAGGTTAATTACGAATTCGAAACACCATTTTCTAAATAAATCATTCGTTGGGAGTGTTCTTCGTTATATCATAATACTATCAAAGAGTTAAGCTTTAATACAAATATAAGTATAATTTCATTTGCTGTCATTTTAACATTTCTCATTAAAATCCTATATATTAAGCATTTAAGAACTCATAGAGAGTGACAGAAATGACAGCAAACTTATTCACATGCAAACTCATCTAATCTACGTATCACTTACCTATCGACAACCGAACGTCGTTTTAAAAAGACTTTCAAACTTTATCTCCAAAAGACTTGACATGAAACATTATATTTTCTATTTTTTGTAACGAGTATTAATTAATTGAGTAAATCCAGTTACAATGAGAAAACCATCTTACGCAGACTTCCTTGTTTCGAAAAACGAGACAAAGACTTGTCCTTCTTTTCCTATTACTAATTCCAATAGCAGCATTCTCACAGAAAGGGACATTTAGGACTTTAATGCAGGTTCAAGGACAGGACTTTCAAAAACAGTTTAAGCCCTACGAACTCTGTTGCGACTTAGGTTATAATATTACCGATAACCTATATGCAGACCTTAGATATGAGAACGCTATCGCTCTCTTTAAAGAAAATGGGGTTAAAGACTATGCTCATAGTCACATTGTAGGCTTAAATCTTGGCTACATAGTCTATCACACAGAGAATTGTAATATTGGTGCACAAATCGGATATGGCAGTAATATGAAACGAAAAAATAGTGATTGGAAATATGACTACTATGAGGCAATGGCGTTCACCGACTTAGGAAACTGTAAAATCAAGCCAAGATTCGGATTGGGCGTCCGCCATTACAACTCACGAACAAATCTCTACAAAGACAGAACAATCGTCTTTGCAAGTATAGGATTTGGAATTAACTGGTAATAATATCCCTTATAACTTCCCTGCAGTTTCACTGAAAACATAGGTTATTCTATAAGCTACTCCCTATCACAAAGAGCCATTTGCATAGGAGTTTACCCTCCGCACCATTGGTGCTAAGCATCCACACAATATGTGCTGGGCATAAACACGTAACTTATAAGTTCGTATTATAGCTCTCTGTCATTGGCATACAGCGTTTTTATTTACATTGTACTGTTCTACAAATTAGAGATATGAAAGTGGAGTTAACAAGACAACATTATAAAATAAAAGTTTGCTGTCATTCCTATCACTCTATTATTGGTTATAAAGTACTGATAATAAACACAGTATCAAGAGTGTTAAATATGACAGCAAACTATAATTGGGAATTACCTTGATTATAAATACAAGCGTGATAGACAAATGTTAGGCAGACAATCCTAACCTACTAAATATCCACCACGCCAAATATTTTGATGATTCACCTATATCAAAAACTTATTTCATGCTTCTGACTTTAATCTGCAGGAAGAATACATGACCTATAATCGCGTCTTAGCGAATAAGGCATTTTCTTTCCATAGCCTAACCTTATAAGAATAGTCGGGTACTCGTTAGAGATTTGAAGTTGCTTTACCATTTCTTTTGTAATATCATTTTCCTCATTAGGCTGATTGAGATAAGCATTTGCAATACCCATCTGCGTTGAACGCAGTAATATCCGTTCCAAGGTTCTGCCAAGTGCAACCCATTGTTCAACAGTATTATTTTTTGTTGTGAAAAGTACAAAATGAGATGCTGAAGCTATCTTTTTCCGATCACCTTTATTCTGCGTTTTCGTGTTGATAGCCTTTGACATGATAAATTTTGCCAAGAATAGAGGAACATTTGGTGCACCAAAAGTAGCATAACTCAATCCATCTCTTGTATTATTCTGATGTTTCTTATTATAACGCATCCACTTTGTCAGCTCTGATTTGAAAGCTTCATTATTCATTTGTAAGCTATTACCAGCATAAACCATATTAGCAATCTTTTCATAATCAACAGTTCCCCTTTTGTAAAAATAAATAGAAATAGAGGGGTCATTAGAAGTGGCTTTAAGTAGATTAATGCTATCTTTAGGAATTTCTTTTCCATCATAAACACTTCTATTTGTTTGTCTTACTGCGATTTGAGAGAACAATGAAGAATCAAATTGCTTCTTCTTATCTTTTGTAAGTAGAACTCGAATAAAGGAGTCCTTAATAACTTTAACTTCGGTCTGATACCCCTTTTCTTGAGCAGCAATACAAAGATTCTCTGTCGCGCACCCTAAGCTAACAAATAACTCTCGATGACTTGGGTCGACGACAGGTAACTCTTTTGACAAATCAGGGTATATATCAATTTCTGACTCTCTAATTTTAAACAACCAAGGCTGTGTGTTATGCCCAGAAGGAGCCTTGCAAGCATTTTCAATCATAAACAGATAGTCTGAATTCTGTGCCATTATATTATCCATAAATCCCATAAAAAAATAACAAATACAATAATTACTTTTCTCATTCCTGAATACTTTTTATCCATAAGTCAACTATCATTTCGACCCCTTTCATTATCTCGTCCCAGCCCTTATCAGTTTGCAAAGAAATACCGTTATATGACAAACATTGGTCTTCAATCAAAGCTAAATAGCTGATAGCAGCCGAGAGTATACTGGCTAAAGAGGCAACCTCTGTATTAGGACAACCTGTTAATGTACTTACCAGTTTGATTAGACTGCATCCATTTTCTTCACGTTTATCTCTAAGCTGCTCAATGCTTGTGTTGTTACAGGACAGTTCCCACCTACACAAACGTCGTAGAGTTACATCGTTTCGTAATTGCTCGATCTGCTTACGGAACATATTCTTTATACTGTCTCCTACAGATTGAGGATTGATAATAACAGTACCTGTATTAGCCCAATAATCCTTCTGCATTATAAACTGTGCAATTAACTCTTCAAGTCCACCAAAATACCTATATATCAGCATCTTCGAAACATTAGCTTTTGAAGCTATTGTATTGATACCAAGCTTCTCGAATCCTTCGCTTTCTACGATACTTGCGACAGCTTCGAGTATTCTATTTTCTGTTTGTTCTCGATTCTTCATTCTATTATTTGTTTTTGTTACCAATTGGTAACCGCAAAGATAAGTTACCCAACGGTAACATCGTAATAATCTTCAAGTTATCATTGCTTTTTTCATGTTATTTAATAATAAGGTTTGATAAAATAACAATTTTATAGACAACACTATTATCAATTTAGGTGGTAAAATAAAGTTGTGAGTTTACAAAAACAGGTTCTTGAATTCAAATCAGTTCTTAACTACTAAAAATAGCAAACTTATAAAAACATAACGATAACTCTCACTCATAGGTATTCAGGGGTTCATTAACATAGCATGATTATAAATGAAGCTAGATTTTAAAAAAAGACAACATTATAAAATAAAGTTTGCTGTCATTTCTATCACTCTATTATTAGATATAAAGTACTGATAATAAAACACAGTACCAAGAGTGTTAAAAATGACAGCAAACTAAATAAAAAAACTCTAACTTATGGAGCTATTTTCTACGCCAATTTCATAAAACATTACTTATCTGCTGCAGCCTTCTCAGCCTTAAGGCGTTTATGTTCTTCCAGCATCTTTGCGGCACGTTCATGGGCGATACGAGCAGGCTCACTTGTAGCCTCATCTTCTGGACGGATACGCATAGTGTTGGCAAGATTGACAAGATCTTTCACAGCTTCTCCACCTGCAATAAGTCCAGCTGCAGCTGGTACCCACGCATTAGAACTTGGAATAGTATGACGGTCAGTACACTTACGCATATCCTTATCAGGACAGATACAGTGAAAACGACAAGAGATTTCTGGTTGTTCGAGACTCTCAAGCGGCTCCTCAGGACTATAAACAACCTTTAGATGCTTAATCTTTGTCTTACGAAGTTTCTTACGAATCACCTTCGCCAATGGGTCGTTAATAGTCTTGAAGATATCAGTTACACGGAACTGTGTGGCATCAAGTTTATAAGCAGCACCCATACAAGAAAGCAATGGGATATTCATTTCGTGACAACGATAGATAAGATCAAGCTTAGCTGTTACAGTATCAATACAATCAATGACATAATCATAATGAGAGAAGTCGAACTGATCGGCATTATCAGGCAAATAGAATGTCTGATATTTCCGCACAATACAGCGTGGATTGATTGAATGAATGCGCTCTTCAGCAACATCTACTTTATGCTTTCCCACTGTTCGAGTGGTAGCAAGGAGTTGTCGATTGACATTCGTTAGACAAACACGGTCGTCATCAATAACATCAATAGCTCCCACGCCACTACGTGCCAATACTTCTACTGCATATCCACCAACACCTCCTACACCGAAGACTGCGACACGACTACCATTAAGCGTATCGATAGCGGGCTTACCAAGAAGAAGTTGGGTTCTTGAAAATTGATTCTGCATTATTTTATTATTATCCTTCATTTAGAGTGCAAAGATAGTGCAAAACGAGAACAAAAGAGAGCTTGCTTTTCATTTTGTCGAGTGTAGCCTATCTTATGCAAAAGTACGATAAAAATTGAGAAAAAGGGTCAATTCTATTTTACTAAGCGTATTGACAGGGGTTCAACCGTAATCAAATGACGTTTATAGAGGTCGCCAACAGCACGTTTATACACCTTCTTCGACACCTGAAAACGACGTTTAATATCCTCTGCTTCACTCTTATCACCAAGATCACATACTCCATCGTTATCTTTCAGATATTGAAGCAGAACCTCTGCGAAGCCTTCCGCATGCTGTTGTCCTGTTGGTTGAAGTGTACAATCAATCTTACCATCACGACGTACCGTTGAGATATAACCCTTTAAGCGGTCACCAGTATGAACATATTGGAACACCTGATCCTCATAGATAAGGCCTGGATACTTATTATCGACAATAACTTTGAAGCCAAGGTCGGTCTTCTGCCATATCAACAAGTCAACTTCTTGTCCATGCTTATATCCTCGTGGCCGTTCGTCAAGATAATGCTCTACCTTTGCAGAGGCAACAAGACGATAGCTTTCTTCGTCAAGATGAATATAAACAATATAGCTATTGCCGATAGTCATACGCTTCTTCTGTTCACGGAAAGGACAGAAGAGGTCTTTCATCACCCCCCAAGAGAGGAATGCACCATACTCATTCACCCACGAACACTCCAAGTAAGCGAAGTCGCCTACCTGCGCCAAAGGTTCCTCAGTAGTAGCAATCGGGCGTTCATCCTGGTCGAGATAAACAAATACTTCCAGTTCATCCCTCAATCTCAGTCCCCTCTGGGACATACTTCTGAGGCATGAGTATCTCACCAGCCGGTCCACCATCAAGGTAGATTCCGAATGGATCACCATTGCCTTCACGTAAGGCAATCTTCAGTACTGTGAGCGTATTGTATGCTCCAAGCTTTATTTTAGACATAATGTTCAATATTTAAGTGCCTAAGCCAGAATGACATAAAGACATATTTTTTCAATGACATATTTATTTTGCCGAGCTTAAATGCGATTTTCTTTTAGGAATGAGGATTATAAACTCTGTACTTGCGTTTTATTTCTAATCTCTCTGCAGCACCAAAGTTTATAAGCAGACCATTATCTACTCCAGCTACTGAAAGGTAGTTTACCAATTGAATTGCGTGTGCTGGAAGTAACTGAGCAACTGCTTTTAGTTCGATGATTACACATCCTTCTACAACAATATCTGCTCTGAAATCACCTATAATATGTCCTTTATATCGAACAGGCATTTCTACTTCATCCTCCACTTTAAGTCCAGCTTCTCTGAGTTCTATCAGTAATGCTTTCTTATATACACTCTCTAAGTACCCAGCCACCAAATAGCTCCGAACTTCATAGGCTTTATTAATTATCAACTTTATAAGTTCTTCTATGTTCATCAGGCGATTAGTATTAATTAAGTTTATTGTCAGCCAACATAATCTATATAGAACATGTCATTAAAAGATATGTCTTTATGTCATTCTGTATCTTGACAAACGTCATTCTGTATCAAGCCATCTTTAAGATGTATCGTTCTATCTGTTATCTGTGCAAGTCCCTCATCATGTGTAACGATGACAAAGGTCTGACCAAACTTATCACGGAGATTGAAGAAGAGTTGGTGCAGTTCCTGCTTATTCTTACTATCCAAACTACCCGAAGGCTCATCGGCAAGGATGACAGCAGGATTGTTTACCAACGCACGAGCTACAGCTACACGCTGCTTCTCACCACCAGAAAGTTCGTTAGGCTTATGATTAGCACGGTCGCTCAAACCCATAAAATTCAACAGTTCTTCAGCACGCTGACGTGCTTCCTTAGTCTTCTTGCCTGCAATATAAGCAGGAATCATAATATTCTCAAGAGCGGTAAACTCTGGAAGAAGTTGATGAAACTGGAAGACAAAGCCTAAGTGCTGGTTGCGGAAATCACTCAACTTACCAGCTGACAGGCTGCCCACGTCAATACCGTCCACAATAACAGAACCACTATCTGGCTTGTCCAGCGTTCCAAGTATCTGTAACAAGGTGGTTTTTACCAGCTCCAGATGGACCAACAATACTGACAACCTCTCCCTTCTCAATACGAAGGTCAATACCCTTCAACACTTGAAGCGAGCCAAAGCTTTTAGTTATGTTCTTAATATCTATCATATTCTATTCTTTTATTGGGGCTATTAGGCTTATTAGCCTAATTAGTCTAATTGGCCTATTAGCCCAATATCCTCTTACACCTTATTATGAATCCACTCTCTTACAGCCTCATAAGCACTGCGTTCCTCTGTGTGTTGTGGCTGAGCAAAGGTCATGTCATCCATCTCACTACCATACTGATCTGGGAAGATAATCATGATTGTCTTGCCTTTAATAAACTTATTCAGTTCTTCAGGAAGTCTTTCCATTGCCGTCTTATAAGATATCGTACCCTTACGTGCTGTCACTATGACAAAGAGGTGGTCCTCTCGAACCTGCGAACCAAGCGTTGGTAAATCCTTCCAATGCACCATCTCTTCATATTCAGCCCTAACACTTGGGAAGCGATTGCGAATAAATTCATTGACAAGTTGCAACGTTTCGTTACGTCCATGGAAAGCTATACGACACTCCAAGTTGCCTGCCATACGTGCCAATCGTTCCAACCAACGGTAAAAACCTGGTTCAAACTCTGCACGAGAAGGGATTGCCACCTGTATTCTACGAATTGTATTCAGTGGTTGCAAGATACGTGTAACGATAATCTGACGGCTCAAACCATTGTATAGACTTCGTGTAAATTCTCCCTCAGAAGCTACGATTAATCTCCTTATGGAAATGTAATCCCATCAGAATCTCTGACGCCTGAAACTCTTTAAAAGCATGTTTAATACCATTGGCAATATTTGCAGCAACACGTACCTGCGTCACCATCGGTACATCTGACGCACTCGCCAAATGGCAAAGATGGTCCAACAAACGCTGTCCTTCTGCCTGATTATGGCGCATATTCACATCATCATATACCACATTCAATGCCACTAACTCTCGTTTCAAGCGTGGATTACGCATCAATGTAGCCATGGTTACAAGATTATCAGAATACTCTGGATACTTCACAGGAATCAGAATCTTCTCATCATCAAGGTTCTTTATCATATTCTGATCTTCCTTTTCCTGCAAACGGAGACGTTGTGCAGCACGTTCTGTAATGACAGTTGAGATGACACAGGTAAAGAGTATCATGATTACTATTCCATTCAGCACCTCGTCACCAAAGAGATATTGACCTGGTGCCACCTCTAATCTACGCCCTACCATCACCATCGCAATAGCACCAGCTGCATGGGCGCTGGTCAAGCCAAACATCATGTGACCAGCCAACCAAGACATACGGAAGATACGAGCTGCCAAATAAGCTGCTACAGCCTTACCCAAAGTACCGAAGAAGACGATACAGAATACAACCCAAAGTATCTTACTTCCTGCAAAAAGCAAGCGTACATTAATCAGCATTCCTACTCCGATAAGGAAGTAAGGAATGAAGAGTGCATTACCAGTAAACTCTATACGGTTCATCAATGGAGACACCTTTGGCACAAATCGGTTCAATATCAAACCTGACATGAACGCTCCAAAGATTCCTTCTAAACCCACAGCATCTGACAATGCTGCCGAGAGAAACACCACTGCAAGGATGAAGATAAACTGCATCACAGCGTCGGAATATCGACGAAGGAACCAACGTGTCACACGTGGTATCACCATAATCAAACCCACACAATAAGCCACAAACTTCAAAATGAATAGTAGCCAAAAGAGTATACCGCCATTGCCATGAAACGAATTGACGATAGAGGCCATGACTATCAAAAGCCATAAAGAGCGCCATCATAGACGAACCCACGCTCAGCATCGTACTCGTATGTCGTGTTAATCCGTATCGTCCCACTATCGGATAGGCTATCAACGTATTAGAAGCCATGATTGCCGCAAGCAGAAGCGATGCCAAAGGGATATAGCCCAAAAGGCTGACACCCATAAAATAGGTCATTGCAAAGGGGACAAGGAAGGTCAACATACCGAAAATCATCACCCTATTACGGTTTTTCTTCAGTCCCTCCATATCCATTTCCAGACCTGCAAGGAACATGATATAGTACAGTCCTACACGTCCAAAAAGTTCAAACGAGGCATCACGCCCAAGAATATTCAGTCCATATTTTCCAACAAGGACACCTGCCAACACCATACCTATGATATGTGGAATGCGCAGTCGTCCCATGATGATAGGCGAAAGCAATATCATCAGCAAAACAACAAAGAAAATCAATGTCGGGTCGGTTATCGGGAAATATTGAGATAAATTCAGCATGCGTATCTATAAATTACTGTCTGCAAAGTTACGAAAAAACTTTGGCAACCACCTAATAATACCTCTCTAATAAGGGTTCTTTCGTTAAATGTACAGATGCTTTTCCTATAGTTTCAACGAAAGAACCGAGGTTACTCATGAAGCAAAAACATAGCTAAGACTTTCAACTTCCTTCTATATTATCGTCCTCCGACACAGAAAACCTTTTCATCTAAACCCATCAAAAACACAGAAAAGACCCTGAAAAATCATTACATTAACTCGATTAAACTTCCTTCAAAATCAAGTAAAAAGCCGCATAGAAAGCGACTTTGCAACCAACAGAGAATCAAAGAGTTATAAAGCAACAAAGTAAAAGGTGCTTAATTGGACTTCAAAAGGGCGTTAATTAGACCTCAAAAGGGCACCTATTGCAAGTCTATTAGGCGTCTTTAAGAAGCCAAAAGAGCATGTATTGGTTTTTAGTTACACGAAAATAGTTTACAAATATCAGAGATATAGGAATAAGTGGTATTGTCTTTAAAAAGTGTATAAACCTTTATTCTATTCCTATCTATGCTTTTAACGGAAGAACCCTAATAAACCTATATAATCCTCACAACATGACAGAAAAACAACGATAGACAACAGATTATATCTATCGAAACAGAAAAAAGACTAACATACCGTTGTTTGTCTTAGGGAAAAATAGTATATTTGCAACTACGAATAGGTTCGTAAACAATTAAAGATAAAAGATATGAAAGTAGCAATTGTTGGTGCCAGTGGTGCCGTAGGTCAGGAATTCCTGCGCATCTTAGCTGAGAGAAAATTCCCAATGGACGACCTCGTTCTCTTTGGTTCAGAGCGTTCAGCGGGTAAGAAATACACATTCAAGGGTAAGGAATACGAAGTAAAACTGCTCCAGCATAACGATGATTTCAAGGATGTAGACATCGCCTTTACAAGTGCGGGTGGTGGTACATCAGCCGAGTTTGCCGAGACCATCACCAAGTATGGTGCTGTGATGATAGACAATTCAAGCCAGTTCCGTCAGGATAATGACGTACCATTGGTTGTTCCAGAAATCAATGCTGAGGATGCTTTGAACCGCCCACGTGGCATCATTGCCAACCCTAACTGTACTACCATTATGATGGTTGTCGTATTGAATCCTATAGATAAGCTCAGCCATATCAAGAAAATACATGTCAGCAGCTATCAGAGTGCTTCTGGTGCAGGTGCTGCCGCTATGGCAGAGTTGCAACAGCAGTACAAGGAACTTGTTGAGACTGGCGAAGTGAAGACCATCGAGAAGTTCCCACATCAGTTGGCATACAATGTCATTCCACAGATTGATAAGATGACAGAGAACGACTATACAAAGGAAGAGGTGAAGATGTTTAACGAGACGCGTAAGATTATGCACTCTGATGTTCGCACTTCTGCTACCTGCGTTCGCGTGTCTTCTCTCCGTAGTCATTCTGAGGCTGTATGGTTCGAGACCGAGCGTCCACTCTCTGTTGAAGAGATTCGTGAGGCTTTAAAGGTTGCTCCTGGTGTTACTGTTGTTGATGATCCACAGAACTATGTCTACCCAATGCCACTCGAGAGTGCTGGCCACGATGACATCTATGTGGGTCGCATCCGCAAAGACCTTGCCGATGACAATGGTAATACACTCTGGCTCACTGGCGATCAGATTCGCAAGGGTGCTGCTTTGAATGCGGTACAGATTGCGGAGTATTTGATTAAGGTGGGGGATGTAAAGTAAGGACTGGTTCCTCTCCAGGATTTCCCTCCCAAAAAGGGAGGGGAGTAGATACCGAGGGGTAAAGGTTTGCTAAATATATCGAAAGAGCGTATCAAGAGGATTGAATACTCCTTTGATACGCTCTTTTTAATTTAGTTTCTTTACACCACTCTTCGACTAAATAGTCAACGACTAAAGAATAATGAAGAGAGAGCTATTTGTGATTAGCGCTCAAACTGCTCAATGCTTAAGCCACCATCTGTCAACTTTTCTAATTCAGGAACAATGCGAGTGAAATGTTCTGAACGAGCATGACGAGTTAAACAAGCCTTGTCCGCCCATGATTCACAGAAAAGGAAGACACCTGGTTGGGTTGTACTCTCAAACAAATCGTAACCCTTATTACCTTCATCTTTACGTGAAAGTTCTACTAATTCATCTGCAAGAGCCTTCACTTGGGCAGTTGTTACACCAGCCTTTACCTTGAAAAAAGCATTTAATCTGATCATATCTTCTATGTTAATAGTTAACTAACTCTTACTTATTCTTCTTATAGTAAGCTACGGCAGCAGCTATATTCTCCTTCACAGCACGTGATGTATAGGTAGCTCCGGTCACACCATCAATACTCTCTGCCTTTGCAGCTTTTTGACAGTTTCATACCATTAGTTTAAGATTTTACTGAAGTTTGCATTAATAAAGAATATACTACAGCTGATATATGCGCAACATATTGTGACGCTTGTGATTCATTTCCTTGAAATCCTTTAACAAAATACCGCTAAGGTATAACTGATATTATTAGGCAGACATATATAGGCAACATCATTGTGAGCTGCAAGAACACCATTTTCATTAACATCACCTGAACCTGTCTTTATGCGCTATAACAACCCCCTTCTTTATCAAGAAGTGGAGCTGCTATCCTATCTACACCTGTTTTGCATTCTTTTAACGTATTCTTAATGAAACTTTGTTTCTCATCATCGATAAGACCTTCAGTAAACAAACGATTCATCAACATTGCAGCACCAAGAGGAGATGATAGTTAGAGTAAGCCTTGTTATGGTCAGCTGACATTTCCTCTTCCGTATAAGCTATCTGAAAACTTGAACGAGGAATGAGTGTGGCTATAAAACTATCTGTTTGAGCGACATTAACCATATCCTTAAACATAAGGTTGCTTGCATTGTTGTCACTCTGAGTAAGAGTATAACGCAGCAAATCTCTCACTGTCAATGATATGACTGGCCCTGAATAATCTTTTCAGCATAGGACTCCAAGTCTTTGGGTCAAGTTTATCCCTATTTATATTTACTAAGGTATCAAGTGAAATTCTTTATTGTCAAAGTCATTACAAAGAGCTAATGCCTGATGAACCTTAAACACACCTCATCATAGGATAAACACTCTTTATTATTGACCTTAACTGTATCTCTGTTATTAACAATAACTGCCACACCAATTTCGCCAGGACAAGCTGAGACAATTTGAGAAATGCTATCAGTCAAAACATTTGTTAAAGGAGGATTTGCGCTATCTTTTTGTCGCTGATTTATGGAACAATGAAAATACAAACTTTGGAAATAACCCTGCTTCACCTTATCATAGAACTTAGGACCCTCACGATTTGGCAATGCCTCAACCTTTGATAACCTTATTATTCTTGATATAAACCTCTACTGGTGTTGCACCCTTAAATCCCTTTTACATTTGAGCAGAGGCTGGTCGTATTGACAACATAGGTGCCATCTGCCTGCTTATACATCACCTTATCCTGCTGCACTGCAGCAAAAGCAACCCCTGTAGTTAGTACTGCACGGCTGCTACTGATACAAATTGTTTTTAACATAACCTATTACCTTTATTTAAACTGATAAATTCGATTACAAATGTACGAAAAAGTATAAGAGTGGTGATTGCTTTTTGCATTTTTTAAGAGTTGCTTATTAGCCTTATTGGGTCAATAAGGCTAATAAGACTAATAGTGCCCTCCTCACTATTTTCCCAACTTTCTTCTCTCTTTAATTATTTTATTTGTACATTTGTTCCCATAAACAATCAATACCAACGATGAAATATATACTACTACCTAAACCAGATACCATTCATCAACTGCCCTTCTACTTTGCAGTAGAAGAATATGTAGCACGTCATTATACCGATGACGACTACTTTATGGGCTGGCGTGTGAACCCTACTGTGATGTTAGGACGCAATCAGTTGATTGATAATGAAGTCAATACAGACTACTGTAAAGAACACAAGATTGATATTTTCAGACGGAAAAGTGGTGGAGGATGTATCTATGCCGACAAGGGTTGCATACAATTTTCTTATATTTCACGTTCCGTCAATGCCAACGAAGCCTTTGCTGCTTATATGCAACGAATGGCAGACTTACTAAAAGGACTGAAGATTGACGCACAGTTATCGGGTCGAAATGATATTCTCATTAACGGAACAAAAGTATCGGGATGTGCTTTCTATCAACTGTCTAATCGTAGTGTCCTGCACAACTCCCTACTCTTTGATACCCAACTTGACCACCTGTCTAATGCACTCACTCCTGCAAAAGAGAAACTACAAAGCAAAGGTGTAGCGTCTGTCAGACAACGAGTGACGAATGTTTCTGACCCTATACACAGTTAGATATCTTGGCTTTTATGGACTATGTACGACAGGAAATGTGCGGTACTGAGGTCCTCGAACTAACGGAAGAAGACATGAAAGAAGTTGCAGAGATAGAGAAAGAACTATCTTCTGACGACTTTGTTTATGGTAAAAATCCCAAATACTCCCTCGTTCGAAAGCATCGTTTTGAAGGTGTCGGAACACTTGAAGCCCATATTGAACTAAAGAATAACATCATTGGAAGTATCAATATGGTGGGCGATTACTCCTTCTTGGCGATATCGACCATGATTTCCTCAACCTACTTAAAGGCTGTGAGTTCACGAGAGAGGCGGTAGAGAGAGATTGGAAAACATAGATCTATCCACTATTATCCGTGGTTTGAAGCTGCGACAGTTCCTCCGTTTACTCTTCGGACGTGAGCCACACGTGATGAAACCAAAGTGGCTTAAGATTGACCTCACATCGAAGAAGTCGACTGGTGAGACGGCTGGTATCCTTGCCAAGCATCATATGAACACTATCTGTACGAGTGGACTCTGCCCAAATCGCTCGGAATGTTGGATGGCACGTACGGCAACTTTGATGATTGGCGGTGATATCTGTACACGAAAGTGCCGTTTCTGTAACACGTTAAGTGGCAGACCCAGACTGCTCAACCCTGACGAGCCACGTCGTGTAGCTGAGTCAGTGAAAGCTCTTAAGCTACGTTATGCCGTCATCACCTCTGTTGATCGTGACGACCTACCCGACTATGGTGCAGCCCACTGGATAAAGACTATCGAAGAGATACGCCGATTAAACCCTGACACAAAGATTGAACTGCTCATTCCAGACTTTATGGGGAAAGCCGACCTTATACGTCAAGTCATGGCAACACACCCTCACGTAGCAGGACATAACATGGAGACAGTACGTCGCCTCACGCCATCAGTACGCTCTGTGGCACGCTACGAACGTAGTTTAGAAGTGCTGAGAGAGATAGCCAACTGTGGTATCACTGCCAAGACAGGATTTATGCTCGGCTTAGGTGAAACCCACGACGAAATCTTAGAGACAATGGACGATATTCTTTCAACAGGCTGCCAACGCCTCACGCTCGGTCAGTATCTCCAACCTACTGTCGAACACCTGCCCGTCAAAGCCTATATCACACCCGAAATGTTTGCTGAATATAAACGGATAGCCTTAGAGAAAGGTTTTAAGCATGTAGTCAGTGGACCGCTCGTCCGTTCGTCTTATCACGCTGCAGAAGGTCTTTAAGCCATTGCTTACACGATGAGGGACACAAAGGGACATCGATAAAAGAACTGGTATTAGACTTATTAGACCAATTAGTCTAATAGTCTTATCATCATAACAAAAAGTTTCAAAAAAATTTGGTAGATAAAAATAATACATACCTTTGTAGCATTAAATAGTACACATATAGATTTGTGGGTCTATCCACAATGAGTAAAAGAATAAAAAGATAATAGGGATTTCCATTAGTATTTGGGAATCCTTTTTATTAATACAAACCATCTACACTATGACAAAGAAAAATTACGTTTCAGCACTCTTTACTTTTTGCCTATTTTTCCTAAATATGACAAAGCCATTGAGTATTTAGCAGAAAATCTTGCAGACCCTGAAGACTGGGAGTTTTCTGATGCTAGCAAAAAGAATTATTCAATCCTAAAGAATTATCTAGAACATATTTTTAGAAAAATCCAAGCAGAAGGGAAAAGTTACATATACTAATAATAATTCTCATGCATGCTTCAATACAGGGCTTTGTTACAAGAAAACTTAGAACCAATATTTGCTTGTTTTGATGCTTTTTCGCGACTTACATCAAGGAGGAAAGCATTCTCCATATTGTTTTAAAAGCTTTCAAAAGAAAGTGATATTCATTTTCTAACAACATTCCCGAGCAATCACCCAGACATTGCTGATTTCTTTTCAGAAAACCTGAGGACTTAATTTTCAACCCTCGTTGTAAGCTCATACCACAATTAGATCATATAATAGAAGATAATTTGACTCGTTTCCCAGCACACATCCAAGTATTGGAGTCGAATGAAATCCGCCGTCAATTAGATGGAGCTATCGAAGAAGTTAAAAAGAGAGTAAAAACTAATTATAAATTAGCTGTCCCTCAATTTTACAACAATCGTATTCAATTATTACTACCGTTAAATCTTACGCCAGGGTCTCCCAATCCTGATTTAGCATTAGCCATTCATAAAATTAGCGAAGACACATATACAGCTCGGACATGTCTTACATTAAAAATGGCATATAATAATGCTCGTTTAATCGTTAAACCGCAAAGTGTTTGGCTAAAGCCATAATCCATTTTAGCGTATCAAAAGCCAAATATAAAAATCCTCCTAATTAGAAACAGAAATAATCTAAAGTAGTAAATAAAAGAGCCATATCACAATCAGTCATAAATCTTGATATGGCTCTTTTTGGATTTAGTTTTAACAATCTCAGACTTCTTAGAGATGTCGGTTTTTAGTATTAACGCCTCATTTAACACCTATCTTAATAGTCTTTTCTTTCCCTTTAAGATTGATAAGATTAAACTCCTGTTATTCTACAATCTGAACCGTTGCACGACGGTTGAAAGAGATAGAGACAAGGTCTCTACTCCACCCTCACCAACAGTCGTAATCTTATTGTTCTCAATACCCATCTTAACAAGTTCGTTGGCAACTACTGTTGCACGACGCTCAGACAACTTCTGGTTGTAATCAGCAGAACCCGTTGCGCTGTCAGCATAACCTGTCACAAGAAGGTTGTTATTATTGTCCTTAGCATACTTCGCAAGTGCCTGTACGTTTACGAGGTCTTTCTGAGAAGCAATCGTAGCCTTATTGATGTCGAAGAAGACTGAAACAGGAGTTGTCACCAACTGCTTCACAGACTCTGAAACAGTCTCAACAGGCTTTTGGTAGCCAATTCATTACGAAGACGTACATTCTCTTCCTCTGCATCCTGAAGGCGTGCATTCAATGCATCGAGAGCCGCCTGATGCTGTGTATTGATAGCTTCCATATCTGGACTCTTCTTCCAAGTACCCTTACCAATATTGAAGTTCAAACCAATTTCTGCATAAAGTTATTGTCATGTGACTCCCATCCACGACGCTCATTGTTAGCATATGCAGCACCATCAAGGTCGCCTTCATAACGGTTCCAACCAGCTTCAAGATAGACACGCATTCCTTTGCTCACCTTCCAAGAAGATTGAAGACCTGCGCTCAAACCCATAGCATAACGGTTAGCCGACATCGAACGGCCAACACCAGCACCAGCAAAAGGAATCAGATTCCAAACACGATTCTCATTGTAACCGCAAAGGAGGTTGCTCAGATTGAACATTACCTGCTCCTGTGCAATCCAATACTTGTTGCTGTTATCAAGCTGAGAAGCAGGATTACTATCTGCACCGACACGCTTGCCCCAGATACCTTGTATCTTTGTACGAAGACCGATACCCGGTGTGAACCACTTACCAATAGCGAAAGCTGCACCCGGCTTTGAACGGAAATCCTTCAAAGGACTGATTGCTGCATCACGCCCATGCTCTTGGTTAGAATACCATGCATTCCAGTCTGCACCAAGTTGTACGAACCAGTTGCTCCAAAAACGAGTTGGTAGCAACGCTATACTTCTCAGTGAGCACCTCATCTTGGGCAAAACTGGTCATAGACACACCAGCCAACGCCAAAACTATCAATAACTTTTTCATAATCTTATTATTTAACGATCTTAACCTATTCTGCTCCTTTTATTGCTGACAATGATTCTCAGCAATCCTAAGTTTGTTCACAAAGATAATAATTAAAATCTATCAGGGTCGGTTTTTCTAAAAAATTACTATTTATTTAACGTTGAATTATTAAACCAAGATTGCTCATTAGAGCCTAAACATATTTTGTTTTCTTATCGAGCAGATTGTTTGGCTTTTGTAACGCAGGCGTAGCGGGCTGCGTTAAGTTACAAAGACGGACAAGATACTGATAAGAAAAATAAAGGATGTTAGGAAGCAATACCATAGTAAGAAGAATTATACATATTGTGGTCTAATGACCGATTTGGGTTTAATATACTAAAGATTTTTATTTTTAATTTGCTGTCATTTTTTTAACAATTCGCATAACTGACTGTAAATCTATCATTTAAATAGTATCTAATAATGACAGCAGTGACAGGAAATTTTACTTTTGATAGAAAAATTACCTTATAACTCCTTATCTTAATTCACAATGATTAAACCCAAATCATAGAGGCTTAAGAGATGATACGTATTATGGTCTAATAATTGGTTCTTCAGAAATTTGGAGTAATAAGGGTGCCGCCTAAGTTTAGGACTTTAACGAAATGTCACACAGAGAAATGGAGAATACGGAGGATTATTAAAAACACAACGCTGATAGGCACGGAGGCACTGTTGTGCGTGGAGCAACGGAGTTTGCTTGCCAGTTATATTAGACACTTTCTTTTCAAAGTATTTATCTCAAAAATTATCAGGAAGCTGTACGCTACACCTCTTTCGTCCTTTGTATCGTCAGCACCTCCGTAACATCATGTTTAGCTCCGTCCTCGTTGAACCTCCGTGTACCTTACAATTAAGAGCGTTAGTATTTCACTCCATATTTTGGAAGAACCTAATAAAGGGTATTGAACGCTTAGCACATGATGTGCGTATACCTCGCACATCTTGTGTTGACGCTCCGCACATATTGTGCGGATGGTGTGTCACCTTAATGAACGAAGTCCATTCACATGCATATAAAGCCTACAAAGGTCTTATAATCAATCGATTCCATGAGCCACTCGTACTAATATGCCTATAAGTCATTTTAGAATATTATCATTCCCCTTTCTTAAACCGTCTCTTAAACTCACTTTTGGGCATCTTGTATTTCAAATAACGTATGACATTCTCACGATAGAAACTATCCATATATGCCTTATCATAATCTTGGTCGTTGTCTCGGATAGACTCGTCTACGCCAATATCCTTCAATACTGGCACAGGGTTCTCCTTTGTTCCATACTCGGGATTATTCATATCATCCCTGTTGACAGTCAAGATAACCTTCCGTCCATAAGGCCAATACATCTGACTCGTATCAACAAAGTACATTATACTAAGATACTTTATATTCTACAGAGAAAAAGGGAATATACCATCCACTTGGATTCGCAAAAATAATTATTAACCATTCTTGTTCTAAAGGTTTCACCGTCTTGACATCTTCGTCTTGATTCTTAAGATAACACTTTGACTTCTCTTCAGGCATTGCAACCTCTATGTCATAAGAATTATTCATATATCTTCGTAATACTGTTCTGCATCATCGTTATACTTATTTGAATAATAAAATATAGCGATAAGGAAACACGTAAAGGAAAAAAAGACTGCTGTACCTAAGATTTGTCCTAAGGTGACCATTGGAATATATTTGAAGATATTTTCTCATAACTAATGTGCTTGGATTTTCATTCTTCCCTACTTGCTGAAACGAATCTTACTCATTGCAGAATGACCTTACTATTTATTCTTAAATCGTCTTTTAAACTCACTTTTGGGCATCTTATATTTCAAATAACGTATGACATTCTCACGATAGAAAACTATCCATATATGCCTTATCATAATCTTGGTCGTTGTCTCGGATAGATTCATCTCACGCCAATATCCTTCAAAACTGGCACAGGGTTCTCCTTTGTTCCATACGCTGGATTGTTCATATCATCCCTGTTGACAGTCAGAATAACTTTCATATCACAAGGCCAGTGCATTTCTGTAGGGTAAAGGAAACACATAATACTAAAATATTTTTGTATTCTACAGAATAAAAAAAGGATAATATTGCCCTTGCGGGGTTTGCAAAAGAAATTATTATCCATTCTGGTTCTGAAAGTTTCTGATGTCTTAATATTTTTCGTCTTGGTTTTCTAAATAATACTTAGATTTTTCTTCTGGCATCATAACTTCAATGTCATAAGATTTTTATATAGTTATCGCAATATTGTTCTGCATCATCGTTATACTTATTTGAATAATAAAATATATTTATAAGGAAAATCAGTAAAGGGAAACCGACAACAGTACCTAAGATTTGACCTAAGGTGACCATTGGAATATATTTGAAGATATTTCTCATAACTGATGTACTTGGATTTTTCACTCTCCCCTACTTGCAAAACCGATTCTTACTCATTACAGAATAACCTTACTCTTTTATTCTTGAATCGTCTTTTAAACTCACTTTTTGGGCATCTTGTATTTCAAA
>BNJU01003761.1_pt1 | contig 24769 bp, 33 predicted proteins | sample 8539281 | NCBI WGS metagenome assembly BNJU01 (sample SAMD00202456, study PRJDB9452) | human saliva metagenome | isolation source: human saliva | place: Japan
AAGTAGCAATCGATACTCGATAATAGCACATTTACAAGATGATGGGAAACAACATTTGTTAAACCAGGTGGGTCAATTCTGCTTTTCGACTTAAAAGGTCATTCAGAATACAATATAGCTACATTAAATAGTAATTTTGAGATTCTCAGCTTTTCGATTAACAGATTTCCAATTCACTGGCTTCAACTCCTCTCAAAGACGACATTGTAGGCAAATCTCTTCTTTATCGACAACTGATGATGGTCAGCGGCGAAGGCAGTTAGTGAATTTGAGATTTCCTAGTCGTTTTAAAGTGAGATGCAGATGCTCCGGTAGTTGAGATTCTAAAGCTGCGATCTAAAATCTTTGCAGTCTATCTTCACGTGAGAGAGACAACTAAATTCTCTGATGACTGATGAGGCTATTAAAATCCTCTAAAAGCAAATGGAAAGATCGGTTACGTCCTTTCCTTATCTTGTAAAGATGGAGAAAATTAGATTGCTAAAATCCTTTAAATATAGCGTAGTCAAAATTACTAGTGATGCTGATGCCAAGCAAAACAAATTGAAGCGCTTTGTCAGATGATACATCTTGGGAATCTGTTAAAAATAATGCGATTGCGGTTGAGTGGAACAAACGAAGGTTGATGCATTGTCAATGTTAAAGCCAAAGATAACGTTGGAAAATAGGCTGTCTCATGCATCTAACAGGATAGTAATGATAAAACTAATCAGTTGATAACATTAAAGGATTACCTGATCTTAACAAAAGTCAACATAAGAACGTTCCTTATAATTGTGTCGTTAAACGATCCTGTTTCAAACGGTGTGAGTGCAGGTATTGCTAAAGTTGATGTTATTGTTGAAAGAAAACGAGTAAGTAATCGATCAGAAAGCAAAAGTACAAACAGCTGAGTTTAACGACTAATGATTTGCATGAGTGAGAAAAATCTCGATACATTTAGTGTTAGAGTTAGCAAAACTAGAGAATTTGATGGAACTATTGATGCTGTGATAATAGCATTACTCTTGGTAGTAGCTTATGACAATGCTGAAATAGAACTTTCATCTATGAAAATTTCATGCATTAAAATTGTGATAAGTCTAAAGGCAAACAAAAGCTACTTATGATAATAGTGAACTTAAAATGATATCTTTCTTTAATCATAAAGCTGACTATTGAGATTTAATGACGAAACTTTGTGAAGACAATGCAACTGTCGAGTTTTACAGCTGATGGCAAAAACAAAGTTATAAAATTTTCGAGACAGTCGTGATGGAAAAGTTAACGGGTAAATTGGTCGAGTGAGCTGACTCAAGGAGGGCAACTTGAAAAAGACTTTAAAGTGATAGACAAACACTTATGTGTTTTGAAAGGGTAAGTGTAGAAGAAAAATCATTCTTACAAAGTCAAATGTTTCCTATGATGGTGAAACTGTAAAGCTAGCTTTACTAACGCAGATGGTGATAAAAGAATTTGTCGTGACAAAGTACTCCTGACACAATTCAGTTTAATAGTGGTTCAGACAAAAACATTAAAGTGGGTGATGATCCTGAGCAACTTACAAGAACACTACTATTGCTATTCTCACAGTAGAAGATAATTTTTGATCCTAAAAGATGTGAGTTGTTCATGTAGCGTCAAAAGATTCTACTGGTAAGGATGAAGATAAATGTTCAGCCACCTCTATTGAAGCTGCCAGAAGATTGGTAAAGTGGGTGACTGTGGGGATGTACACACATTTGTAATGGATGATGTGTTAATTCCAGACTCAAACCTACAGTCTATCTTTTGAATATACAGACTTGGCTGGAGATAAAACAAAACAACACCAACGTGCTATTTCCTGTAGATAAAGTAGCCTCAACTGGAACATTCTCGTTGGAGGAGTTGGTGGGGAATGGCGAATATTCGAGCTTTCTGCAAAGCTACTGCGTTCACGTTGGAACGGGAGAAATCACTTTGAATAATCGTGCCTCGGACAGAAACTTCAGAGTTGCTTCTGTTAAGTATTACTATATCATCCAGAAAGATGCTTCAGGGAACATTCTCTATTCCATCTCCAGAGTGATTTAGAAAATATTGATTGATTGGAAAGAATACCGTCACTCTAAGTGAGACCAACAGCTATGGTTTATCAACGAATTGAAGACAAAGCAGGAAACGTAACATTCTTGAATGCTGATGGGGCAATTTTGATTGATAATACAAAAACCTGCAGACCCTCAAATTAACATCACTGCAGCTTCTACTAATGACAACATGTTACTCAGGAGATGTCTCAAGTAAGATTCATGTAGAAAGATCAAGTTAGTGGTGGACTTATTCAGATTGAATACAGATAACTGTTGAAGTGTTAAATGGTGTGTAACGTAACTCAATCTCAAACTTACAATGTGAGAACAGAAAGGTCATCGCGCACTTTCGATACTGACTTCAGTTGCAGATTCGAGACTAAACAATTCTAACTACGTGACTATTAGGGTTACAACTGTTGACTGGGCTGGTAGCACATCTTCTTCCAGAAAGAAAACTCTATTGATACCGTTGCTCCTCGGTTGAAATCTCTTAGGATTCAAACGATGGACGAAGGGCGTTATTACAATCATCATCGAACAGCTACGGTAAGAGTGCATGAACGAAAACTTCGATCCTAACTCGACACATATCTCGAGTATCTGGAGGAAATGCGCAAATTAGATGGTTTGGAGCATTGGAGAGCAAACAGTTCGTCTGATGAAAACGTAAGTTGCCAACTGTTACTTTCTCAGAAGACAGAGATCACATTCTCTGTTGGTGCAACCGATTTGCTGAGCAACCATTCACAACAAAGCTACAATGACTTGTTTACTATCGATAAAACTGTTCCAACCATTAATGTTTCCATGGGATAAAGGTTTAGTAAATGGTAAATACGTGACTGGTTCCTCGAACAGCTACAATTACAGTTCATGAACATAATTTTGACGCTAGTGGATTGACTGCTGATGTTGAGGCGATGCTTGAATCCCAAGGAATTCCCGCCCCATCTGTAAGCGGTTGGTCTTCAAATGGAGACACGCATGCGCCACAGTAACTTTCTCTACTGACAGTGATTATAGTTTCAATCTAAAACTTTGAAGATATGGCTGGAAATAAAGCTAGCAGCTATAGCGAAAATGAGATTACTGTAGACTCTCAAATCCAAACATTGAGTTGGAGGAGCATGCAGACAGTTCTAGCAACAAAGGGGCTGTAAAACCTACTGTACGATTCACTGATAGAAACTATGATAAGGCTGGCATTACTCTTAAACTGAGAGGATATCACCACAAAAAGAAGTAGTTGTGACTGGAACTTACGTGGATACTCCACAGGGTGGAGGAAATTATCATGGATGATTTCCCTCATGACCTCAGATGTGGATGATATTTGCACCTTGACAGCAGAAGCAGTAGATAAAAGCAGGAAATAGAACAACTAAATCAATTGCTTTCTCGAGTAAATAGATTTGGTTCTAACTATTACTTTAGCGGAACAAAACCAAGAAATATCTTTGACAAGTATTATCACAATAAAGGCAAGAAATTGGGTATTCACAGAGTGAGATACTGATAATCTATAACGATGTAACTGTTACAAAGAGATGGTTCTGTTATTAAGCTTAATAAGGACGACTATACGGTCAAAGATGTTTCTAAAGACGGCTGGAAAGAATATGTTTATACAATCAAACCAGAAGTCTTTGCTAAAGAGGGTGTCTATGAAGTAACGATTGACTCAGAAGATGCTTGCTGGTACAAGCAAAAGCAATAAGATTAAAGAAAAACACTGCAAGCTTTATGTTATTGACAAAACTAATCCATCATCGGTAATTACTGGTGATTGAAAATGGAGAGAAATTTACAATGCAGTAGAAAAGAGAAATTGGTGTTTCTGCAAAGATAATGTTCTTGTAGGCGATGAAAACTTTATGTGAATGGTAAAAGTAGTCAAAACTTACACTCAAAAAGAAATTGAAGATGCTGGGGTGAAGTTAAATATACCTTAAAGATTCTCCAAGAGTGGCAAAAGTAAAAGTAGAAACTACAGACCTTGCTGGTAATCAATCTATTTTCTGAAACTCAAAAGAGTGTTGGTAACAGCTGACTACAACTCACGTTTTGATGAATAGTATATGGCTAAAAGTATTTGGATTAAGGTGGGCAGGAGTTATCACTTAATCAGGTCTTCTGGTTCTTACTAGGTAAGAAAAAGAAAAGAAAGAAAGTGAACGTTTGAGACGATACTCAACCTAGATTATAATCAAAAAGTTACTTTTTAGTGATAAAATGAAAAGGCGAATGATTTTCGCCTTTTTGAAGATAAAAATTAACGTTTTGCGTTTTTATAGCATACTAAAAGTATCGGAAGTTGGCGTAACTAAAATCAACTTTTGATAAAAAGAATAGGAAAAGGAGTACATAGATGTAGCGTTCACAAATCTCATTAACAACATGCGTTAGCTACAAGAAAGAGTTATGAAAGCTGCTCATGGCCGTTGCTGTTCTTGCTACAGTTAACTTTGCGTTCCCTGGCGTTTTGCTTGCTCCAGAACTTGCTAAAGTAGTAGGTAGTGATCTTGGGTAGTAGCTCACGTAATCATGAGTATTCGTAAAGGTGTTCCTTTTAGTAACAAATATCATGTCTTTCAACTGCGGACGCAGATAATGGACCTGCTCGTACTAAAAGCAACATTGCATGGCAGGTGGAGGATTGTTGATTATCCTTCCGGTAGTATTGACTATGTTCCCATTCTGAGAGTGGGTGTCAAATGAGATCTCAGGGGTGCTTAATGTGTAATTCAGAGGAGTTTTATCTCCTCTAGTTTTTCATCGCGTTTTATAGCATGCTTAAAATGTACTATAAAAATAAGAAAGGTGCAAAACATGTACAATTCATTAACGGTATATGTGATGATGTCAACTTTTTCCAATGCTTTGAAAAAGGTTTTTAGAGCAAGTATTGGTTAGCATCATTTGCAATTGTTGGAATAGCTGGATTGTTGTTTTCTCTATTTCCTGAAGCTTTTGCTGATTAACACAAAATGTTCAAGGGGTGAAAGATAACTTCGAGAACTTTATTAATGGAGCACTGAAAACTTTCAGTTCAATTTATGGGAGAAGCTTATAAACTATTTGGGGAGATCTTTAGACCTAGCTATGTAACTGAGCAACTGCAAACTCTTTAACTGGAGGAAAAAGTGCAATTTCATTTCTACCAGAGATTCAGGCTGTAATCGTCAGCATTAGCTGGTGGGGCAGTCGCTGTATTCTTTACAACAAATATTATTAAAAAGCTCAAAAGGTTCGGAACTAAGTAACGAATACTGGCAACGAGTTATTTTGAACTTGGTAATTTCTCTTGTGGCAACCTTTTAGCGACTCGGCTCATGCTTGCGATTTATTTGATGGGTGCGCGGTGATCGATACATTTACAAATGCTATCAAAAGATAATCCTCTATCTGGATTAGATAAGGATCAATTTGCTCAATACTTATCAAAAATCCCTGGGATGGAAAGTCTACCTGATATTGTTGGTAGCAACGAGAAAAATGCAGTTGACTATGAAAAATTAAAAGAAAGCCAACAGCGTGTAGTTATGATGGAGTACATTGTGTGGTTCCCAGATGGTAATTAGTGTATTCTTGATGTATTCTACGATTTTTGAAATCAAAGTTCGTGAGTTATTTGCAGCCTGTTGCTGTTTCTTCACCTATCGATTGAAGGTTCTCTGTGGTAGTGGTGCTCGTTTCTTGAAAAATTACTTGGCGTGCTGTGAAGTGCTATCTACTTTATTATTGCGTACTTTGGTATGGCTTTAACTCAATATTTCTTCGGTAAGTTAGAGCTCATCGACGGGTGAAAGCTGAAGGTATAACATGGCATTTATCTGTATGCTTATGTCTAACGTGGTAGCTGGATAGCTATGATGCAAACTGGTGGCTTTAGAGACGAAAATCCTTGGAGTTTAAAAAGGAGGATAATAGATGATTGAAAATTGAAAATGTCTCGTGATATTCGAGAATTCTCTCCTAAAGTTTTAGGTCCGTTTGATAAAAAGACAATTAGTAGTATTAATTATTACTGTTTTGGTGTGGGGTCCCTTTATTTATGTTGTTGGGTCCTGTTCCTTTGCAAGCAAAATTGATTATCATTCTAATCGTTTGTTTACCAATTTTACTGTGTGGTTGGGTGAAGATGTTTGGGATGCCTTTAGAGAGTATTTAGTATAAGTTTATTATCCCAACATCTTTAGTCCAAGAAAAGGTTTATATGACGAGACAATGCTTATGAGAGAATGTTTACAGAACCAGGTAAAGCCAAATCCTTATAAGCCAGAACCTATACTGAGAACAATTGAACAGCCTATTTCTAGGAAAGAAAAAGGTCTGTAAAAGCTAAATTGAAAAAATGACGCTGTGAATTAGAAAGGAAAAATAAATAGGTTTACTAGAGAACCTTTTTAACTTTTCATAAAAATAAAGGAAAAAGGCAAGAGGGGAAAAAAGACTCTACTAAGAGTAGAAAACAGTGTACAGGCAGCTCTATCCCGTACACTAGGGGTTTTAAAGATGGAACAATTGAAACAAGCCAAATCATTATACAAGAGCGTATAATTTAGGTAACGTGAACTTTAAGATTGCTCCAAACGAGAGAACAAGTAGCGATCTTTAGAGCATATGGCGATTTTCCTTAACACGTTTTCTCCAGAGTTCACTTCCAGGTGTCATTCAGAACTCTAGTGCTGATAGACGTACATCTTTAGAAAATATTCGTTTTGCAGTGAGACAGGGTGATAAAATTAAATAAACACCGTCAAGAAATGAATGGTACATCCTTCTTGATAAAAATGTCAGAAAGGTGGTAGAGGGTTAACTCAAGATAAATATCTTGTTGTTTCTATTAAAGAAAATGAAGATATTGATGAGAGCGTTCACTCTTTTTAAAACAACGTGGAAAAATGAAGTTGAAAAAGGAATTCGTCAAGATTTCTCGTGATGTAGATGTGAAACGTCAAACAATCGAAAGATCGCCTTAGCTTGATGTTCAATATTTCAATCAAAGATGGCCAATCTGTCTTTATAACGACTTTAAAAAGTTAATGGAAAACAAATTCCATACTTTAATTATGATCGTCTACTTAAATTCGGTATGTCTTCTAAAAGATTTGATTGCTCCAAGTGGAATGGAATTCAAAAGGGATCATTCTATCATTGGTGGTTCCATGGACGTTCAATGTATTTGGAAAATGCCCTACATGGCTGTCAACAAATTTATTTCAATTTTGTCTGATATCCAAACAACTATGTTGATTTTCTATCAACCACGTACCAGTAGATACCGCAAAAGCAGTTAGAATGATTAAAAACCAGCTGACAGCTGTTAACGGACAAATTGCTAATAGCCAAAAACAAGCGGTTCAATCTGGATATACTCGATTTGATTGCGCCAGGTTTGCACCCTCAGCTCAAAGAAACAAACTCGTGAATTAATGGATGACGTTGTTGGTCGGGACCAAAAACTATTCTTTTGTTACTTTGACCTTGACTATTTTTGCGGAAGATAAAGAACAATTGGATGAATTCACGCGCATGATTACTTCTGTCGCAAACAAATACTGCCCAATTAAGACTCTTCTTTATCAACAAGAACAAGGTTTCAATACTTCATTGCTAGCTTTGAATGAATTGCAGAATTAAGCGCTTGTTGACTACAGAATCTGCTTCAATCTTTATTCATACACTTCACTTGAATTGTATCAAAAGAATGGTATTTACTACGGTTTGAACCAATCTTCTAACAACCTTATTCTTTATGATCGTCTAAGTGGTAAGAACTTCAATGGCTAATCTTTTGGTGAGTCTGGTTCAGGTAAATCATTCTTCGCAAAACGTGAGATGGCATCAGTTCTTCTTCGTAGTGATAGAAACGTAGTCTGTGTTATTGACCCTGAATCTGAGTACAGTAATATGGCTAGAGCATTTGGTGGTGAAGTAGCGGTTCTTGCACCTGGTTCTCAAACATTTGTAAATCCACTTGACATGGACTTGGATTATGATGGTGGAGATTCTGACCCAGTATCAATGAAGGTTGACTATATTGTATCCATGATTGAAATCATGTTGGGTGATGGACGTGCTCTTGATCCGCAAGCCCGCTCTATTGTTGGTCGATGCGTTAAAAACATTTATAGACCTTACTTGAGTCTGATCAATAAATTACGTGAAAAAGATCCATCAATTACAAGCGATAAGGAAGCTATGCCGACATTGGGTAACTTGTATAATGACTTATTGCTTCAACCAGAGCCTGAAGCGAGAACGATTGCTACAGTGTTGGAAGCATTTGCTACAGGGGCATTTAATATCTTTGCCAATCCATCTAACGTTGATACGCAAAAACGATTCTTGGTTTATGATATTAAGAACCTTGGTACAGGTATGAAAAACCTTGGTTTGCACGTTTGTTTGAATGATATTTGGAATAAAATGATTGAAAACAGACGTAAAGGTTTGTTCACATGGATTTACATCGACGAATTTTATTTGTTGCTACAATCAGATTCTCTGCTAAGTTCTTGATGCAGGTTTGAAAGTGATGCTCGTAAATAAAGCAGGAGTGTGCCAACTAGTATCATGCAGAATACTGAAGACTTGCTTCGCTCATCTGACTCCTGTAACATCTTGAATAATACGTCATTTATTTCAATGTGTCCTTCCAAAGTGGACCGTACTAACTTGAGTGACTTGTTACAGATTCCTGACTCTCAATTGGAATATATTACGAATAGCCAACCAGGTTATGGTTTTGATTTACAATGGTAAGACAATCATTCCATTTAAAGACGAATTCCCAGAAGATACTGAAATCTTTAAATTGATGAACACAACTAACAAAGAAGATTCACTTACATGGGCGAACCGAATGTGAGTGACGCTTCTCTAGAAAATAATAAAAACAGGAGATAATCCTGTATAAAAATATGGCATACTATAATTATGGAAAAATCTAACCTTATGAATAAGAAAGGCTATAAAAATGAAGAGTTTATTACATTATTAGCTATCGGTTTTGGATTTGTTTTGCAGCATCAATACTGCCGTAGCTGAAGAAGTGAGACCTGTAGCTAGTACAGGCTGTTTACTGTACAAGAAAAATACAACTTAGAAATTACTGTAAATTTAGTAAAATCAGACACTGAAGAAGTTGTAAAAACTTATAAAAGCTGAATCAAGATAATAATTGGATTCAAAAAGATAAAAAGTTCCTGTTGGTAAAATATAAAATCGAGACCATATATTGAAGGGTTAAAGTCACTCGTTACACAACAAAAAGTAAAGGCTACTTATTTAGAAAAAGGAAGTGTGCCAATCCTGAAATTACAGACTATAAAGATAAGACTCAAGATTTGTTGTAATGGAGGGGATCAAATTCCTTTCTGATTTTTATGGTTTTAGTTGATTACGAAAGACCTGACAGGGCACAGTTAAGGTGAAGTAACTCGTGACAAAATGCAACAAAGTTTATCAAGAAGCTATTCTTAGTCAACGAGAAACTAATTTACCTCAAGGAACAGAGAATCATGAAGTAGAACGAACATGATGACGTTGCAGGACCTGGACATGACCATGGATTGTCAAAAGATGATGTAGACGAAGATTAAATCTAATTATAAAGCCGAAAAACCAACAAGTTTATCAACCTATTAAAAGCAGAAAAAGAGTCGGTTTTAAAAACTAGTAATATTCTAATTGCGGGAGTTGTTCTGTTATTAGTTTTGCTTCGGTGGTTATCAGCTAATTAAACGATATAAAAATAGATGGGAGAGTGGCTAATGTCGGAAAGAGATGAGTGTCAAACAACTCAAACGATTTAAAAGAGCGAGAAGAAAAAGCAGAACTTCTAAAAACCAAGAGTTAGAGGTTCAAAAAGGAAATTCAAAAAGAGTGACTACTAGAGAGAGTACGAAGCTGACGATTAAAAGATCACCAATCGAGAAAAGAAGATGATAAAAACTATCTGATGAAGAGAAAGATGGTATTTCTAAGAAAACGGATAAACCTGGATCAGGAAGAAAAGTCTGAAGATAAAGACGGGGAAGTTCAGAAGAATCAGAAGAAGAAAAAGAAGCCTGATACAAAACATATTGGGCATTCGGCTCACACTGATTTAGAAGAGCAAGAACTTGAAAGAGATATTGCTGGTCATACTCGTTTTTCTAAAAGGGAAAACAGACGGGAGATGATCTTCTAAAACGATAGAACGGAAGAGGAAGAGCCAGAAGAAGAACTTTCTGAAGAAGACCAAGCTCTTGCTGAATTACAAGCGAAACAAGAAGCAGGCGAGAAGAACATGAAGCTAGAAAAGAGACAATTCGAGAAGCTAACGAACGTGCAAAGTTACGCTGCAGGCATGCTCAGTTTAGGTAATGAAAATTATCAAAGAACTCGTTATATTCAAGAACAGAATGAATTGAGAGAGCTTCAATTGAACGTACTAATTCAATTCTTGAATCAAAAGCCTGACTTAACTAAAAAGAAGATGACTTCATGGATAAGTACATGGAGCGCCTAGCAAACGATTCTGACAAACGTGCAAAAGACGAAGATAGGGTTCGTTTATCTAAACATAGAAAAATGCGTTGATGAAGATGAATATGAAGATCCGTATCTCGTGGATTGGGTCAAAACAAAAAGAGTGATAATTCTCTTAGTGAAGAAGGTCCCTGGTTTTAGAAAAACTACTGGCAGTGATAGTTAATAGCGCTAAGGGTCCAAAGCAACAAATATGGCTCAAGGGCTGGCCTTCTGTGGGTCAAGAATCAAGCGCTAAGACGAGATCTCGAAAGAATCAAAATGCCAAAAAGTAGCAAAAGAAAACTCAAAATGATGAAGGGCGAAGGTGGCGGTGAAGTCACTTTGGGATGGCGTTGCTGTTCAGTTGACTAAAAATGGCGCGCCTTCATCTGTTACTGACACTGTAAAAATACGAAACATGTCCAACTCATGGACCAAATGCTAAATGTCCATGATAAGAAAACTGCTGAAGAAAATACAAAAGCAAGCGGTTCAGGTAGGTGTTACCAAGTCGCTAAGAAAGCTGATGCAAGAAGAATTAGCTACTTCTGCAGATAAAATGCTTAATGACATTGATAAGCATGATCTCGGTGGTAAAAGCAACAAAGTTTGAGCGAGATAATCTGCGTACAGATGCGACGAAAAAGCGGATATTGAGCAAAATCAAGTGCAAGGTGGCGGTCAACGTTCGTTGAGGCAAAAGCAACCGTTAAAAGGAGCAACGCTCTTGCAAGTGACAAAGTTGGTATTCATGAAGGTAGTGGTCTAACTCAGAAATACCAACTTTAGATTAACAAAAACTCCTGGGGTTGGAGGAGCAACTTCACGAAAGCTGGTATTGTTGGCTCTGGCAAATTAACGTTAAAAGCGGAGCTTGAAAGGTGTAGTTTCTGAAAATGCAGGTGCTGTTGGTCAATTAGCTGGACAAATGATTAAATCTAGCACTGACATAGCCAACGATGATCGAGATAAAAATCCTTCTAATTTAGCAAAAGTGCAAAAATATTGACGACAAACTAAAAAGTAAAAAGGACAATCGGGTTCAACTGATTCAATTATTGCAAAAGGTATTGTCAAGAATGATAAAAGTTCTTCTAATATTGTCGAAGAAGGAAAAATGCTAGTCAAGAGTTATTAAAAATCAGACTCAAAGTTTTTGGACGTAAGAATGCTGAACGTCGTGTAGTTAGTAAAAATGACAGGCGAGTGAGAGTGTCACGTGAAAGGTCATGAGGTGGAATTAAAGATATCCGTTCAGATGCTCCAGGTATTCTTAAAGCAAAAAGCTAACAAAAAGTTAACTGAAGGTAAAAATCAGACGTTACTTCTAAATTTAGAAAAAGGTAAGAGAAATTAGCTACGAGGAATATAAAGAAGCAACAAAAAGAAGAGATGGAAATATCGATTAGGACAGGATGGTAAAGCTGAAAATCCATCTTCTGAGATTCTAAACCTAAAAGATTTAGCAGATAAAATTAACAGCAGACAAAAATCAAACCTTTCTACAAAGCTTAATAATCAAGCTGAAAGGAAAATGTCTAAGGTTGGTTTTGGACGTGGACGTAAAAGTAAAGTACAAAAAGGAAGTCTAAATCAATATAGAAAATATCCAAAAACAAGGTCAGGCAGTCCGAAAATTTTTGGATGAAAAACGGGTAAAGCGACAGGGCAACAGGCTCAAACCAACTTTGTTGGTAAAGTTGTCATGAAAAAAGCTATTGCGACTGTTGCGACTTCAGGGATGTCCGCAGGAGCTTTGGCAGGTAGTTCTGCTATGATTAGCGGTGCAAAAGGAAATGCTGATTTTGAAGTAATTGCAGCAAGTGTTTATGACAGCGAGTCAGATCACAACAGCTCTTACTCAAGATGCTGTAGATATGCTACAGGCTCGTTTTGGTGCTTATAACAAAAAGCACAAGGAAGAGATGTTAGTCAAGCTGAATTAAAAAAAGCTGGAGCTGACTATACACCTCTTATTGATATTCCTGTTCCTAAAACAATGAACGGGAAGCCTGTAAGAGCAAATGTCAAGTTTAAATTTGTTGACAGAGATGGTAATAACATTGATAAAAGATAAATTTATGCTGATGAATATTCAGATCTGGTTATGCCAAAAGATGCAGTGAATTCTGCTGGTATTGGTGGTGCTAGTGGAGGTTGAGTTCGACAGACACAGGACATCCATTCAACGTTCATATGTTATTTCTCAAAGGATTGCATAATTTCGCGACTCTAGACTTAGCTGTCCCAGAAGGAACTCCAATTTATGCCGTTTCTGATGGTACTGTTGTTGAATCTAATACTCAAACAGCTTATATGCATATTAACGGTAACTATCTTCGACATACATTGCCTAATGGTGAAACTATTTTACTACGGGCACATGCAACAAGAACCGTTACTAAAAGTCAGAATACTGTTAAAAAGGACAACAAATTGGGTTCACTGGTCATACGAGTTGGCAACTGGACCACCGTCCACTTTGATATCCGTTATCCTGATGCTAGTGTTCAGGGGAAATCCATGGAAACTATTACCAGGGGTTCCATACGGTGCAGTAGGTATTACTGTAGACCCTGCAACTTCAAAAAGGCCCAACGCCTGACACAGAAAGTAAAGATTCAGGAGAATCTAAAAAAGACAGCGGAAGCTAGTAACAAAAAGAAAGATAAAAAGTAAGGGTTCAGGAGATTTCATCATCATCGCAAGGTAAGAAAAAGTAATGCGAAGAAAAAAACAGCAATGGTGAAACTCAAATGGACGTTATGTTGAATATGCTTGGAGCACTTGAAACAGGTGGACAGGAGTATATGGGCAACGCGATTACGGAAACTTTATCAATGCTGAATTGGTTTGCCGAAGTTACGGCTACTTTGGGTTGGTCTTCAATGTATGGAGAAAAACGGACGTAAATGGCTTGAAAAGATTTAAATCAGAAAACCCTGATTTATTCAGTAAGCTCGACGAAGGCGGACAAGTCGCTCCTGTTTTAAACATCGGTTGGGGAACAATCGCGATGGAATGCTAATCCGACACCAAAAAGCTTCTATCGTAAATATGTTGACAACTGACCAAGGTGAAAACTGCAAGACCAAATGACTGCAGAACGTGAAGCTGATCACTGGAAATATTGTGTGGCTAATTATACCGACAATATGAGAGGCTGTAACGGATTTACAAATATCGCTATGAGTTAGCTGGTCGTTCGGTTGCTGATTATGTTTTCCAAGCGGCAAATGGTGAGTACTCTTTAGATAACTTGTACAACATTACAATGTCTCGGACGGGAGCTGGCGCTATTGGTGACGCAATGTATCACCGTCGCCATTCTTTGTACAAACAGTGGATTGAAGAGCATTATGCTGCTGATGAAAAGTGTGATGTCGAGAATATTGAGGTCACAGGTGCAGGGGCAATTAATGGTAGTGGTAGCAACCCAAATAGTGGTAGTGATAGCCGTGCTGGTCAAACCCTTTTGATTAAAGAAATCCTAGCTATGTCTGCCGTAGGTTCTCACTATGGACAGCCAAACTAAGAAGAAGATTACTTCAAATATTGTATTGAAGTAATGGATAATGCCTTTAAGGGCAAAGATGGTAAAGGTATTGATGTCCAGTTTACTGAACAAAAAGATGTAGTTATTGCCAACGTAGAAATTAAAAGTTCTTTGCGATTTATATGAGCTTGAAAAAGGGATGGATACAAAATTCCACACTTGGGATACAAGTAACGAACAGTATGGAGATAGAAACCCACAGCTTATATGGCATTTGCCTAATAAAGACTTTGAAGAAATCTTTAATGTGAAGATTAAACCTGTCGCTTCAGGTTCAGAAGCTGGTGGCGGAGGCGGTTCTGGTCTCCCTTACCTCAAATGGGCATTGCAAGTAGCAGAAGATGATTCGATGGCTATTCACGGGTTCACCGTAACGGAGATCCAGACTATGACTGTTCATCTTTTATTTGGTACGCTTTTAAAATCAATCAGGGTTTGACGTTGGTACATATGCATTCGCGACTCCTTCAATGCCGTCTGTACTTCAAGCTGCTGGATTTGAAATGTACACTATCACTTCTGCAGACCAGTTGCAACCAGGAGACATCTTGCTTAAAGAAGGACACACCGAAATTTATATTGGTGATGGTAAAACCGTTGGGGCCCACTGTGATGAAAACGGTGGAATTACAGGACCAATGGGAGGAGACCAAGGCGTAGCTGGGTTAGGTATCGGAGAAATATCTGTTATTCCTTTGGATATTTCAGGTTGGACTTGGGGATTCCACCATAAAAAGACTATGTTGAAAAATACGCTAATGCAGAGTGGTGCAAAAGGTGACATTGAATTTGGGCCAGATGGGTTATTGAAAGAAGAACCTTCTGAACTAGGTCAAAAAGTTATCAACCAATTGTTTGCGATTCCTGGAGGAGCAAACGGTGGACAACTTCACAAAGATTGGGGTATTGACGACAACATTGATCAATTAACAACAGCTCAAAGCTATTTGGGTAATCCATAGAATTGAGGGTGCTGGTTTTGGTCAAACTGGTGATGGATTAGCTGGTTCGGATACACCTGCGGTTCACCAAGCGTTTGTTGAAAAGCAATTGAATCGTCGTTTCAATGGCTCAGTCCATGAATTGCTGAAACATTGGGGAACGTATAGCTATAACGGTTATTAATTCAAGTAAAGAGAAATTTCTCTCTTTTTGTTATTAATTTTAGTGGTTTATGATATAATCTATACAGAAAAGAGGTAATTTTCGAATGAAAAATGGATTTGATGAAAAAGTCAAGGGACACGGATTTTTCCGTAAGACCAAAAGCTTTCGGTTTGGCAAGTGGGATTGCCCTTGGGCGGCATTGTTAGTTGGCGCAAACACCGTATCTGCGGATGAAGTAGCGCTAGCGCAACCTGCTACAACAGCTAGTGCAACTAATCAAAGCGGAGATGCAAAGGTTGAGACTGTTGTTGTTGATGATGGTTTAACAGCTAAAGTTAAACAAATGGAAACTGAAAGGTTTTATTATTAAGCAGGATGCAACAAAATCTGTGGGTACTGCAAATAATGCAGAAGAAGCAAAAACTTTAGAAGCAAAAAGCTAAAAGCTGAAGAACAAGCTCAAATCAAAGAATTTGACAAAATGCTTCAAGAAAAACGATGCAGCTGTTCCAGATGAGCAAAAAAAGGTTGCAGAAGTTGTAGAAAAAAACTTTAAAATCATCTGATCGCTATTCTGTTGTGATGGGGGAACTTAACCGAGTACAAAAAAATGACTTTATGATGGAAAGTCTAGCTTTTTCTGCAAATGATGTTAAATCGGACAAAGGGAAACCTCAATTTGTTAAACTAAAATCGAACGCAAACGATACAGCAGGCGCTTTCGAACTATATAAAGATAAAAATAACTACACTGTTTCAGAAACACCGTCTACAAATATGTTAGAGATGAGCTTGAAGCAGAGAGAGAGAAGTGGTATTTTCGGGTTTGAGTCTGAATTTAAAGGTGAAAAATCTGATAAAAATTCCATTTATTTCCTTAAAAAGTGCGAGAAAGGCGAAAACTATCACCCTATACTTATAATTTGTCAAAAGATTTCAGAGATGGCTAAAACCTACAGGGTAACTCAGGTTGAGAAAAAATTCACTTTAAAACAAGCTCCTACTTCTGATAAGTCTGCTTTCTTAGTTATTTACCCGCAAATGGGAGTCGTTTATTCGTACTTTGTTATTGAAGACGGCAAAAAAGTATTACCTAACGATATGATTACCGCATCTGAAGTTATTTTGAAGGATGATAAAGGTAATGTGGTAGATTCTTCAACTGTGGTTGCAGAAGCCTTTCAATCAAGTATTCTTTTGGAGGACACAAGGCTGTGACTCCAGAATTAATTAAAAACAGAACTTATTGATAAACAAGCTCCAGATGCTTTGAAAGTTCCTGATAAATATGTTGTTGATAAGGAATCTTTAAACAACAGTTATGTTAACTCAGGTGTGGAACATCTTAAAAATGGGAAGCTTTATGCGGTGGTTTCTAAAGAATATTTCACACAGTATGAAGAAGGCAAAAACTAGACACTAAAGCTAGTGAATCACCTGCTTATTTTTATGAAAGACAACCAAGTAAATTTACTTGGTTTGCGGACAAGTATAAAGATTTGAAGTACAGTCTCTCGTTCTTACAATGTTCAAAAAGCTATCACAACAACTTACGTTCTAATGATAAATTGAATCAAATGAAACTAAAGTTACCGACGATGGTAAACAAAGTGGTAAGAAGGTAGTTGAAGTAGGAACTAAGCCTTCAGAGAAAGTGGAAGAAACTCCCTTTCAAAGAAGAAACTCGCCCAAATCCAGCTCTTTCCAGAAGGTGAACGTAAAGTCGTTCAAGAAGGAGTGAAAAGGACGTAAGGTTACTCATACAACTTATACTCTTGATACAAAGACAGGTAAGGTAACTCCCTAAAGAGGAAGTAACTGAAAATTCTGCTCCTAAAAACCGTATCGTTGAAGTAGGTACGAAGAAACCTGATTCTGTAACAGAGGGTGAAATCGTAACTGTTTACCGCCCAAATGATAAACTTGAGGCTGGTAAACAAAATGAAGTGGATCCAGGTAAGAAATCTAAAACTTGTCAATGGTAAAGAAACTGAAGCTAGTAAACCACGTATCGTTGAAGTTGGTACAAAACCTGTCGTTGTAGAAAAAGAAATTCCTTTCAAAGAAACAGTCGTTCAAAATCCATCTAAACCAGAAGGAACTCGCACTGTTCTTAAAGAAGGTAAAGTTGGTAAAGAAACAACTACTACAACTTATACTCTTGATACCAAGACTGGTAAAGTCACTCCAGATACTAAAACTACTGTAGTGAAAGCAGAAGACCGTTTGGTTGAAGTGGGAACTGGTAAGAACGTAACTGGAGATGTTGAAACTCAATATGTTCCAGATCCTGAACTAGAACCAGGTCAATCTAAAGTTGTTCAAGAAGGTACTCCTGAAGTGAAAGATGTGACTGGTAAAAGTCCTTACTCCAGGTAAACCAACTATCATTCACATTGGTACTAAACCAAAAGTGGTAGAAGAAGAACTTCCGTTTAAAGAAGAAGTTCGTGAGAACAAAGACCTACCAAAAGGTGAACGCAAAGTTGTTCAAGAAGGTAAAGTCGGTAAGAAAGTTACAACAACTACTTACACACTTGACACTAAGACTGGTAAGGTGACTTCTACTGATAAAGTTGAAGAAACAGCTGCAGTGAATAAAATCATTGAAGTTGGAACAAAAAGAAGAAGTGAAAGCAACTCCAGTTCCACAATCACCAGCTGCACCAAAAGCACAACTTCCTCATACAGGAACAGAGGCAAGCTTTAGCGCTCACTCTTGCAGGACTTGCGGTTGCAGGTATTGCGACAACTATGGTTCGTAAGAAAAAGAACAGTAAAATTTACTAGAAGTTAAAGGTGAAGCTTAGCTTCATCTTTTTACTAAAAATAACGTTTTTCGACTTTTTATGGCATACTACTAATAAGCGAAAAATACAATAATTGAGATTTAGGTTGTCACTTATGAATGAAGAAATAAAAAAGAATCAGGTAATTGCTTCAAAGCGCTAGCCAAAGATACTCTATTAAAAACCTACATAGATTCAGATAGAAATGCTTATCTTTTTATAGATGAACTTCATACGTAAAGGGTTCAGAAATAGTCATCAAGAAAAGAATATAGATGTAGTGAAGGTAGATAACAAAAATATGATTGACATTGAATCAATTTGTTATGCTGCTGGAGCAATACATTTGATGATTATTGGTTCTGATGAACAAAAGTGAAAAAGTATTGTTGCAGAAGAAAAATCTAAAAGGGCTTATTACAATGGAGATCTGAATGCTAACTTGGGATTGCAACTGCGTGAACAAAATCAAGAAAGCGAAAGAAAAGATTATATGATTGTAAGTATATTCTAGCTGTTAACATTGACAAAAACAGAAGATTATATTTACTACGCTAGTGCTAAAAGCAAGTGGAAAACACGTTATTCTAGCTTTTAGTGATTTAAATGAATATGACAAATGGGCTAAAGATTATGGAAAAACTTATAAGCCTCTAGAATTAGATTTTTTGAGGCTTTGCAACGAATTGGAAAAGAATCATGGATATTTGATTAATCCTATGGGTTCTAGATTTTATCTCTCCCAACCTTTATTTTAGCGTACAGAAAATGAGAGAAAGAAGATTAAACAAGAAAGGTGAATAAATAAGACAATGTTAGAGATCTTAGGTAAGAAAAATATTATTATGTGCAAAAGTGTCCAGAATGTGGAAGCCGAGGTAACGGGAAGATATATTCCTAGACCTAGATACGAAGTGGATGCAGAATATTTGATGAAAATTCTCTGCGTCATGGAGAACTCATTCGTTATTCTGATGGGGAAATTTTAAATAATTGCTACTGTGAGGAATGCGGATATGAATGGCGATATGAGGGTTATTGGTCGCTTAATATCTCGTGAGCGTTTTGAAGAGGAAGGACAGGTGCAAAGTACTCAAGAAAAATTAAAAGAATATTATAATGAACATCCAGAAAGAAAAACGTGGCATTTTTGAAAAAGCGCGATCAGATTGCTACCAAGATATTAGGAAGGAAAATTAAAGAAGAATGAGATGGTATTCTAATTATTTAACAATTTTAAAAGCTGCATCGACAATTGCAGAAGAAGAGGCTGGGAAAATTTACGCCTCTGCTTTTAAAGCTTTTAAAAATTATGGTGTTGGTTATGAAAGTGAAGGACATTGGGTTATTGAAGATGATGGATTGATTTATTCTTTTAGAATTGGAAAATAGCAGTGCAGAAACTTCTGAAAATGAGTCTTCTTTGTATCAAGAAGATGTTAATGAAGAAGTAATTGATTTGTCATCTGAACTTCAAGAAGAAACTATCGAAGAGAATCCACCTCTTGAATCTATCAAAACGAAGATAATACTAACAATGAAAGTTCAGAAGAAGATGAACAAGAAGGTATTTTTGAAGATGAAGATGAATTACCTTGATGCAAGAACCTGCCTTGGAAGAAGCCCCTGCTAATCCATTTGATGAACCTGATGATCCATTTGCAACAGAAGACAACTCAGAAGGTGATGAAGAATTTAACCCTTTTGCAAAACAATGAAGAAGTTCAAGAAGGTCTAGAAGAAAATAATCCATTTGATGTCGCCCTACTGAAGAAGAATCTGTTGAGGTTGTGAATCCATTTGATGAGCCTGTTGAAGAAAAATGAGTTCAATCATCTATTAACGCTGAAGAAGGAACAGAAGATGGAAGCTCAATCAGTGAATTGGCTTCTGACTTATTTGGTTTAGACGTGGATGATTCTTTGGAGGAAAGCAATTCAAATATGGAATTAGAATTGTCACCTGAAGATTTTGCCTATTCCAGAACTACCTCTATCATTAAAAATCAAAAGATTTTTACTTTTTAGTATTTCCGCTATTAAAACGAAAGACTTGAAGGAACAAGCTACGTTTTTAGTTGCTCCTCTACGTTTAGATGTACCAGAATTTGTCGCTGTAGTTAAAGCAACTATTAATGGGGAAACTTTTGTTACTCAACTGAAAACAAATGGTCGATTAGAATTTGAAACAGATAAATATACTTATAGCATCCACTCAAGAATGATAGATGGAGTTTTTTTCTCCAGAAATTATTATCAAAGATGAGGATATGTCTCAATTCGATGTTAAAGAAAAAAACATTTGGAAATGAAGGTCATATTGCTTTTAGTAGATGAAGATGAAGGAATTGCTGTGCATATCTTCCCTACTTCATTCGCATCAAAACAATTATGGAACTGCAGACTTCGTTTACTGTGTTGATACAGGAGACGGGGAATATTACACAGGGTACAAACGGTGGAGATAAAATCTGCATTTGTGACTATCGACGGTCATGAATATGAAATTGTAGCAAAATGGAATGAAGGTACATTATTTGCCAAAAATTGAGTAATTTGAGGTAATGAGGAAGTGATATGAGTGTATTAATGTTAAACAAAAACACCCATCTTCTATCTCTTAAAATGGACGGAATTCAAGTTTTAGAAATTGAAAAAGTCGTTAATGAAGATTATTACCGTTTAACCTTCAAGGAATAACAACGGTAGAGAATCTGAACAAGTGGATTTTTAAAAAGATTGATGGGGAAAGAGAAGGCATTTCAAAAAGTAAAAATGATTTTTCTAGATTTAACCAACAAGAGTGTATGTTTTCTTTAACGGATCAATATTGGTTTAAAAGAAAGCATGATCAGACATGGGATGAGTTAAATTTTCACAAATCCATATACTGAAGATGTAGGAAGAATGTTTTTCTCACCTTGGGAAGTAGAGTCAGATTTAATAAAAGGGCTTCTCGATTTAACAACTAACGGCATTTTAAGAAAGGCATGGAAGAGAGAAAACAGGGTGAATTATCTGTACAAAGGCTAAAGGATTGAGCGGAAAACAGCAACCGATCAGTGAAGTTCTTGCGTCATTATTATTGAAAATGCTTGATTTCTTACCTTTTGTCGAGTATGAATTAGCCATTAATGGATTAACTCTTTGTTCTAGTGTGCTAATTTTTATAGATGAAAATACAGAATTTGTCCCTGCTTCTCATATCTATTACCAAAAGCAAGATTAATGGCTGATAGTAGGTATACTCATTTTTAAAGATGTGTAAATTAATGGGCATCGATAAAACAATGAGTATCGAAAACTCATCGAAGATTATATGGACAAAAATGATTGTCTGCGGATAAAAATAATTGGTAATGATGATAGGCATTTCAGGGAACTTTTGGTTTTTATTCGCAATGTTGAAACTGGTCTTATCACTGATTTTGCACCACTTTTTGATTCAGGCTCATCGTTCTGTAAACGAGATTTAAAAGCGGAAGAAGAAGCTAAAATGGGGAGAGAAAGAATTATTATCTTTCAAGACCAAGAAGAAAGAGCTTTTGATCATCGAAAAGTATGATCTCGAAAAAGTAATTGATTGCAAGCAAATGTTTCATTTGATTGACCGTTATCTGAAATTTCTTTAGAGAAAAAGAAAGAAATGAAAAGGACAAATCAAAAGCTAGTATTGTAAACATCAAGCAATTAGAAAAGTATAATTGTACAAGAAAAAGCAATCTGTAACTAATGATAGAGCATCAATTGGTGCTCTATTTTTTACGCTTTTTACACCTTTGCTTTGTACACTATATGTTATACTCTTTTTCGAGAAACATAATGTTATGTAAGGGAAAATTAATGAATTGTGAATTAGTTCTTTTAGATTCTCTTCAAAAGGATTCTAGCACTAGTATTGTTAACTTAATTAATCAATCTGGAATAATTAACAATGTGCAATCAGAAGAAATTCCAACATTAATCAATAGTATTTCTTACTTGAAGGATAACGTTTCCGTGGAGATTTTTAAGTACAGTTAGGGGGTTCTATCAGTGGTGATTGATAAAGGAAAAAGCAATCTGTTTCTGAAGAAGAGAAAAAGCATTAGTAGATGCTATCTTAGCTCGAAGAGAAAACAGAAAGATAAAGAAAAAGCTTTATCGAAAGACTTGCTAAAAACAATCCATAAAAGCGCAAACAGTGATGACGAAGAATTAAATCAACTGAGTGCGATGCTTGCATTTTAGCTGTAGAATCTTTTTACTCAAGACGTCAGCTGGTTTCGTAGAGGAAGGAAAAACTGAGTTTGATGATTTAAGGTCAGAACTTTATATTTTAATCTCTAAAAACCTTCAAGATTATAATGGGAAAAATTCACTATTTACATTTTGATCCTTTAGTTAATAGAGCATTTACGAAGGCTCGTGATAAGGGTCGAGGTTTGGGCAGTAACTGTTATTTTAGGGATCTAGGTCCTTATATCACAAGAGCCCAAGAAGAAATGAAAAATGGGTTTAAGCGAACCTACACCTACGGACATTAGCGATTTTCATTAGAGTCCGTAGAGGTAAATTAATTTCGAAAACACAATTAGTCAATGGATTTTTGCCCACAAAAAAACAAGGACAGCTAGATGAATACATTGATGTTATTAAAGACACAAACGAAAACAATGATCCTGAAGCTTCTTTGATTAAGAGAAGAAACTAAGAATTTTATGAAGCTATGTGAAGACTTCTCCCAGAAGTCAATTAATCTTACTGGAAGAAGTGGAATATATTGAAAAAGAAAGGTTTAATTCCTACAGCAAAAGATTTTGCTACCTATTCTTTTAAATAAAATTAATTGCACAAGTTTGCAAGATTTAGGTATTTCTATCAATCACGCGCACAATGAATTGAAAATACGCTTTTAACAATCAAAAAGAAAGTTGAAAAATTACCTTTGAACAACCCTAAAGAAAAAGAAGAAAAATCTGAGATTGCTGGAAGAAGAAGATGAGAATATCGAAAGCGTACTGCAAACTGAAGATGATATTAAAGAATTATTTGAATAAACAGGCTTTTGTCCTTGTTTTTACGCATTAGAAATAATATAAAAACTAATATTTTTAGTTGTTTTACGTACTTATTCTGTTATAATTAAACTAAATAAACAAAAAGAAATGAGATCAAAGTTTTGGACTATTCATTGATTAATAATCTGGTAAAATGAGTTACCAGAAAAAGAAAAAGAAAATATATTGAATGCCATTAAAAGCAGAGTTGATGATGGAGAATTTTTATGAAGAAACTCATTTGCATTCAAAAAGAGCAATTTGAGGCAGATAACCCGCCAAAAAGAAGTAGTAAAAGTCTTAAAAATCAAAAAGAAAGGCTATTTTTGACACAAAAATGGCGTAGCGACCATGACTTGGGATTTCGCTTCAATTGCTAAAGAAAAATGATATGAAGTTTATTCCAGGAGTGCAAACTGACTATCAGTTATTAAAGAAAAGAATGGCCTTAGCAAAATTGATAAGAAGTTCCCTTTTTCTAACATTGTTTTGCACGCTTTAAAACGATCAAGGTTGGAAAGCTATCGGTATGGCTGTTTCTGATTCTCAAACAAAGGATGGACGTTCTTTGATGTCAGAAGAAATCTTGAAAAATATTTTGGAGAGGGTTCAATTGGACATAAAAATGTAGTAGCAACTACTTCATCAATTAATGGGCCTATTTCCATTATTTTTCAAGAAAATGAAATTACTAAACGAAAAGTAGAAGGAATTTTAAAGAAAGAAATAAAAACTGGAGGAGAGATTCCTCAATCTTACATTGACAAATTAACAAATAAGATTCAAGAGCTGAATGAAGAAAAATTCACAGAAAAAGAGAAATTAAAAACAAAAAGAAACTAGCTAACACAAAATTTACAAAAAAAGATAAAGCTGGAGAGGCGCTCTTAAGGAATACGGGGCAGATTCTGAAACGCATACTACTTTTAGTAACCAACTAGGAAAGAAAAACTTAAAAGCTTCTCAAGCTGGTTTGGTCGCTGAACAGTTAAAAGAGGAGTCTTCAAGGTTAACAAAGCGTATTTTCGGCTCTAAATAAAGAACTAAAAAGCTTATTTAGATATTATCGACGGAGTCTATTCAGAAGAAGTAGAAGGAGTAATGGCGAATGTATCTAGTGATGAAGTTCTAGAAAAGAAAGCAAAAAGAGCTAAATAAGTTTAATTCTATTTTTGAAACGGCTACTTTTACGTTGAAATCCAAAAACCATGGTTCTGCTTTTGCAACAGCGGATTTTTCCCTAAGATCGTTTCGTTAGCAAGAGAAAATAGCATTCCTATTATTGCGTCAAATGATGTTCACCTTTTTAAAATAACTCTGAAAGCGAAATGCTCAAATGGCAAAATTTTGAAATCAACAAAAGATCCGAACAATCCCTAAATGGTTCGAGTTAACACCTGCCGAAAAAGAGATGTTCTTTAAGTCAAAACGACGAAATGAAAGAATCTCTTAAAAACTTATATCCTGAAGATGTTGTTGAAGAATCGTTACTCAATACTTTTATTTTGACAGAACTATCTGATGTGAAGTTTGAAAAAGAAAATCACCATCCGAAATTTGTGGACGATACAGGTAGAAATTCTAACGAGATTTTTCATGGATTTAATTGAAGAAGGGATAAAGAAACGTTTCCCCGAAGGACTTGATGAAGCTCATCAAAAGAGATTAGATCATGAAGTCCATATCATGAAAAACAATGGGA
>BNJU01003667.1_pt1 | contig 24750 bp, 32 predicted proteins | sample 8539281 | NCBI WGS metagenome assembly BNJU01 (sample SAMD00202456, study PRJDB9452) | human saliva metagenome | isolation source: human saliva | place: Japan
TCAGTTACGCTGTTTGCTTGCAAACCCAACAGTATCGAGAGTTAGATACACTTTCAGGGCCCACCAAATACAACAGCAGATAAAGCAAATACAACTCCTGGTATGACGAATCTGAAGGTATCCGCGGAACTTCTATGTGGACCAACCAAAAGATGTCACTTACCGTTTCAACGGAACTAAGGCTTATGTCGTACTACAGTGGATCCAAACCACGGTGAAATGTCGGCTTTACGTTACGGTCAAAAGGTTGCAGACGTACAAACCAATAATGCAGCTCGTAAACGTAGCCAGAGGCTATAAAGATTAGACTGGCCCAGGTGAATGTTAACACCATCAAACCGTCAACAACTGGCAAAGCTATTGCAACTTAGTGTACCATACGCTCATCGCTGGTAAAGGTGTTGAGCTGTAGTAAACAACCCATGAAGTTCAAAAAGGACAACCAGTTACTGTAACCATTAAACGTGTTGGTGGTAAGGAGCTGCGACAGTCTGTTAGACTGAGCAGGAAACAAATACGGTAAGTGCTTTATAAAAGATACAACAGCTGATTTGACCTCCAAGATGGTGAAACAGAAAAGACTTTGACAATTCCGACACCGACTTTACTGAACAAGTTGATTCAATCTTGACTTTAAAGTGAAAAAATGACTAGCGCTCAGACGATGCCTGCTTGGATTTGCAACTGAAGCAACTGTTCGAGTAATGAAGGCTGAATTGCTCGTGTGTGACTGTTCGGTCAGTCATGATGATCAGGCGTCAACTTGACTATAGCCCAGGCTGGCACCATGAAACCAATCATCAGGTACATCAGCACCAGCCCGTCATTTGGTCGTCAACAGAAGAGCAAAAGAAAATGCTGGCGTTTCACTTCTACGGTACAGCTTAGAAATTGAAGTTTTGTAGACCCAGGTCATGTGGTATCTAAGGGGTGACGTTAGACGGTAGAAGAGCCCATATCAAGATGGCTTAGGTAAGGTTCAACAATGTAAGAAGTACCAGTGGTACAGCTGCCACACGTCAAGGTGATCAGACCTCGCCCGGACAGGACTTGAAGAAGGCATGAACCTTGCACTGGATCCAAACGTAATGATACTACGAAAATATTGGTATCCAGTTGACCAGTTTATCACTCATGGAGATAGTGCTTCGAGCACTAAAGAAGAGTTGCTTCAAGTGAAGAATTGGATGAATTGATAATTTGATCAAACAAGTTTGAAGACACTCCAGAGGCGTCGTTCTTCAAGTCAAACTTGACAAATTATCAGAACAACTTTCAGCAAGTTCTGCAAATGCACAAGAAGTTCTGAAAACAGCAACAGTTCCCCAAACGATCTCGATAAGGAAGAAAACGATATATTAAAGAAACACCATTCAAACGAAAGAGCTCTAACTATGATATAAGGGCAAGTCTGACAGATACCATCCAAACAAGAGCAAGGAACTAGGGGTGATGATAAGGGAAGTTAAGAAGAAACTAGTTGAGTTGTCCATGTCACAGTGATTGAAGCAGCCAAGACTCAGGATGCAGTCGATAGCGCTCTCTTTACAAGCAGCTTTAACTTATCAACCATCTTCAAGCTGACTCCGAGAGGAACTCACACCAGAGCCACCAGCACAGCCGAAGAGCCTAAAGATTGACTATGATATGATATACAGTGTCTGGCAGAGTGCCTATTCAAAAACAAGAGCGTGAATTAGGCAACGATAAAGAAGCTAAGAAGAAACTAGTTGAGTTAGTCCGAGCAAGCTATCGCAGCGATTATTGAAGCAGCTAAGACCAGGATGGTAGACAAAGCCTTGCAAGCTAGCTTTGCATCTCTCATCAACCAACTCGTTGACTCTGAAACGAGTGAACCAACACTCCAGAGCCACCAGCACAGCCGGAAGAGCCTAAGATTGACTATGATAAGGTTATGGCAAGTTCACCAGAGGCCTAGATCAAATACAAGAGCAAGGAATTAGCAACGATAAAGAAGCTAAGAAGAAACTAGCTGAGTTGTCCGAGCAACAATCGCAGCGATTGAAGCAGCTAAGACTCAGGATGCAGACAGCCTGCAAGCAGCTTAACTTCTATCAACCAACTCAAGCGACCTGAAGAGGAAGTAAAACCAGAGCAACCAGCCCAACCAGAGCCTAAGATTGACTACGATAAGGCTATGGCAAGTCTGGCAGATACCATCCAAAACAAGACCAAAGAACTGGGTGATGATAAGGAAGCTAGAAGAAACTGGTTGAGTTGTCTGAGCAAAGCAATCGCAGCGATTGAAGCAGCCAAGACCAGGATGCAGTCGATAAGGCTACCATGCTGCTTTTAACTTCATCAACCAACTTCAAGCGACTCCAAAAGAGGAACCAACACTAGAGCAACCAGCTCAACCCAGAAGAGCCTAAGATTGACTATGATAATACCATATGGCAAGTCTGGCAGATGCTATTCAAAACAAGAGCAAGGAACTAGGCAACGATAAAGAAGCGAAGAAGAGACTAGTCGAGTTAATCGAGCAAGCTAATCGCAGCGATTGGAGCAAGAGCCATGACTCAGGATGCGTCAGAGGCGCTTTACAAGCAGCTTTAACTTCTATCAACCAACTTCATGCTGACCCAAAAGAGGAACCAACACTACGAGCAAACTAGCTCAAACCAGAAGAGCCTAAGATTGATTACATATATATAAGTTTGGTGATACTATTCAAAACAAGAGCAGAACTAGGTATGTGCAGCTGAAGAACTAGCTAGAGTGTCCGAGTGCTTCATATCGCAGTTGATTGCAGCTACACAGGATGCGGTAGACAAAGCCTTGCAAGCAGCTCTAACTTCTATCATCAACAACCACTGCTGCTGACCTGAAGAGGAAACCAAAACCAGAGCCACCAGCACAGCCGGAAGAGCCTAAGATTGACTATGATATAAGCAGGCAAGTTTGGCAGAAGCTATTCAAAACAAGAGCAAGGAACTAGCAACGATAAAGAAGCGCAGCAGAAACCAGTTGAGTTGTCAGAACAGGCTCTTACCGCTATCGAAGCAGCTAAAACCTGATGGTAGACAAAGCCTTGCAAGCAGCCTCTAACTTCTATCAATCAGCTTCGCGACCCGGAAAGCAAGATCCGAAACCAGAAGAGTCAGCTGATCGCCATAAGGCGAGATCGCAGAAATTAAGGCAGCAGTCGAGAAAAAGTCGCTGAACTTGTCGATGATGTAAAGTTGCAACAGGAAAAACTGGTTGAACTTGAGAGCAAGCCCTTACTGCCACCAGAGATGCGGCAAGACACAGGATGCAGTAGACAGCCTTGCAAGCAGCTCTAACTCCATCAATCAGCTTCAAGCGACCGCGAGGAAGTAAAACATTCAAATCTTCCTTCCGACTGAAGGAGATAAGGTCTGAAGTCCTCAAACGCAACCGCCTTGAAGTAAACGACAAATCAATCGCCTTTAATACTGTTCGTCGAGAGTTTTCCTTTAGCCGTTGCAAGCAACGTCGTTTCAGAGGCAAAAGCAGGCCATAACGACTTACAGGGAAGATGAGGCATGATGTTATAAGAATGTGGAAGGCTTCAAGACCGCCATCGAAGTTGTTTTGAAGGAACATCTGTGCCAGGTGATGGCGTTAAAGAATTGAGAGCTTAGTCAGCCGTTTTGAAGCAGAAGAAGCTCGATTTAAGACAGTGAAGCAAGATGATCCAACACTTCCCGAAGCGTGAACCGAGTGGTCAGTTTAGTCGCAAAAGAACGCCGCAAAGGCACGGATGAAGCCACTGTCTCGCGAAGTTCTTGAAGCAGCACAAGATGAGATTGTGCTAGTCGGAACCAAGAAAGTTGAATCAGGTGCCAGACCGTTAACCGCCAGCGCAGCAGAGTTCAGGTAGCCACGCAACAGAAGTAGCGCCGCGCAACTCGAGCTGAAGTCACGGCCCAGAAGAAGTTCGTGGAGTATCCAGAGTTTACTGGTAATGTCAATGGCGCAGAAGCGGCTAGTCATGAACTCCAGAGTTTACTGCGGTGTGACTGGTTCAGAAGCAGTTATTCGTAAAGAAGATCCAGAGTTCACAGGTAGCCAATGGAATAGAAGTGCTTAAATGAACTTCCTGAATTTTATCGGTGAGTAAATATTTGAAGTAGATCCAAGGAAGCACCAGAATTTACCGGTGGGGTCAATGGAGCAGGAAGCAGCTAGTCGCGGTCCCAGAATTTAATACTGGTAATGTCAACGGAGTGAAAGCGTCCATGATGTTCCAGAGCTTACTGGTACAGCTGGAACAGAAGCAAAGGTCATGAACTCCAGAATTGGTGGTGCCTGAGAGCAACTGGGTCCATGAGCCCCAGAATACAAGGATGAGCAGTCACGTGGCTCAGGCGTCACAAGACACCACTGTATGCACCTGCAACTGTCAAAGACATTCTCCTGAAACAGGCGCTAAAGAAACTGCTACCCTGTGCTTGGGAGCTAGGAGCACCCTGGCTTAGCTGCAATGGGAAAAGAAAAAAGAAGACGAATAGAATCTACCAACCCAAAACACCTTCCTTTTGAGAAAGTATAGATTCGTGGAAGTTATTGCAGAATAGTAACATTGTTTAAAGAAAATGACTGTAATAACTGTCCAAAATTTTAGAGATTGAAACCACTGAAACCCAAAGGAAACCAGCTTTGGAGACGGAACCTGCCTGGCCTGCTATAATGGCATCTGTAGAATTTTAATGTTCATAATATCAGTTATAGGACTTGAGCAACTAATACTCAATGAAAATCAAAGAGCAAACTAGGAAGCTGTTGAACAATGAGTCAAGACAGCCACTGCTCAAGATCATGAGGCAAACCACACTTTAATCCAGCCGTTGCCTGTACATTGCCCAATGAAAGGGATGGAGGCTTATCTAGACCTTCTATTTCTACGATAGCCATTTAGTTTTTATTTTTCCCAATAACTGTTAAAGATTTTTTCTTTACTTTCACGATCAATTTCTAGGAAATAAGCATAGAGTAGATCGATTAAGATCAACATAGGAAGTTGGGCAGAAATACGTTGGATATAGGAAGCCTGACTTGGCTTGCCACCAGTACAGTTTCTGTAAATGCCTGAGTTTCTTTGCTGGGCGTACTAGTAAAAAGAACAGTTTTAGCCTCCATATCTTGAGCGTCTAGAGACTATCAATGATGAGATGGAGTTGTTCCTGAAAGGAGAAACCAAAGACCAAACATTTTTCTCATCGATGATACTGGTTGTCCAAGCGAAACCGTCTGGATCTGTCAAAAGCCTCACAAACGACTCCAAGTCTCATGAAACGCACTTTCATTTCACGCGCAACGAGGCCAGAACTTTCCAGTCCCAAAAAATAGACGCGTTCTGATTGATCAATCATTTGGGCAATGCGCTCCAGTTGGTCATCATCAATCAATTCTTGTCATTTCTCGGATATTTGTATAGCTTCTCCAAGACTCTTTGGGTCAAAGGATTCATATCCTGTTGTGGAACGGAAAGGTATCCTTTGTTGCTGGTATTTGAAAATAAATTCCCGATAGCCCTAAAGCCCATTTTTGGCAAAACGAGTGAGAGCCGCCTGAGAAATATGAAGTTTTTGGTGACCTGCTGAGAAGACAAGTCATCATGAATGGTATCTGCCTGCAAAAAAATAGCGGGCAATCTCTTGCTCTAAATCGGTCATTTCTTCAAAGTGAAGATCAATAATCGTAGAGATGTCTGGCTTGTTCATGGGACTCTTTGTAGTTATTTGTTAAACATTATTTGTCAATAAAACCTAACAAATAAAATAGCGCTTACTTTTATTATACCACAGTTGCTTTGTTTTTTGGGATAAAGGAAAAAGTCTTTTCTTTTTCCATAATTTTTCTCTTTCAAATTAGTGGTACAATGGAGATTGAGATTTTGATTAGAAATGAGACTGATTTGTATGAGAAAAATTCAATAGCCATTCGATACCGATTCGGCTTAATTTATTGTTTGCAATCGTTATTTTGCTTTTCATGACCATCATTGGTCGCTTGCTCTATATGCAAGTTTTGAACAAGGATTTTTATGAAAGCTAAGCTAGCATCTGCTAGCCAAACTAGGGTAACAACGGGCTCTGCTCGTGGAGAAATCTATAGACATGGCTGGAAAAACCCTTGGTAGAAAATACTGTTAAACAGTAGAAGCTTTCACACGAAGTAATAGATGACAGCTACTGATTTAAAGGATATTTCACCAAACTCTTAACGTATGTAACAGTTACTCTCCTGACTATAGAACGTCAAATGGCTGATCTATTATCTAGCAGATCCAGCTGTCTATAAAAACGGTAGAGGCTCTTCCTAAGGATAAAGCGTTTTGATTCTGATGGTAATCAACTATCTGAAAGCTCAACTTTATAACAATGCTGCTGAGAGTATCACTTCTGATCAACTGAACTATTCAGAGGATGAAAAAGAAGGTTATCTACCTCTTTAACCAGCTCAATGCAGTTGGTAATTTTGCGACAGGGAATATTCAAACCGATCCATTAAGTGACACACAGGTGGCCATCATTGCTTCAGCTTCCAAGAATTACCTGGTATTAGCATTTCAACTCGTAGGATAGAAAAGGTTTTTAGAAACATCTCTTTCATCTATCGTTGGAAGTGTCTCTAGTGAGAAATCAGGTCTTCCAGCTGAGGATGTGGATGCTTATTTGCAAAAAGGCTATTCACTAATGACCGTGTTGGAACTTCTTATCTGGAGAAACAATACGAAGAAGTTCTACAAGGAAAGCGCACTGTAAAAGAAATCCATCTCGATAAATATGGCGATATGGAGAGTGTGGAAAATGTCGAAGAAGGTAGCAAGGGAAAAAAATATTAAATTGACCATTGATTTGACCTTCCAAGACAGTGTGGATAATCTTCTGAAAAGTTACTTCAGTTCGGAACTTTCAAATGGTGGAGCAAAATATTCTGAAGGTGTCTATGCAGTAGCGCTCAATCCTAAGACTGGTGCTGTGTTAGCTATGTCAGGGATTAAACATAATTTGGAAACGGGTGACTTAACTCACAGACTGCTGGGGACTGTGACCAATGTCTTTGTTCCAGGTTCTGTCGTTAAAAGCGGCTACCATCAGCTCAGGATGGAAAATGCAGTTCTTAAGGGGAACCAGACCTTGACAGACCAGCCAATCGTTTTCCAAGGATCCCCAGCTATCAATTCTTGGTATACTCTTGCTTACGGTTCCTTCCCGATTACAGCAGTCGAGGCTTTGGAATACTCATCCAATGCCTATATGATTCAAACTGCCCTAGGAATGATGGGGCAAACCTATCAACCGGATATGACAGTTAAGACCGACCAACTAGAGTCTGCCATGGGAAAACTACGCGCAACTTTTGGTGAGTATGGTTTGGGTGCTGCTACAGGGATTGATTTGCCAGAGGAATCAACAGGATTTATTCCTAAAAACTTTGATTTGGCTAATTATCTGTACAATGCTTTTGGGCAGTTTGATAACTACACACCAATGCAGTTGGCCCAGTATGTGGCAACAATCGCTAATAATGGTGTTCGCTTGGCTCCTCATATCGTAGAAGGAGTTTATGATAATAATGAGCAAGGTGGTCTAGGAAATTTGATTCTAGCAAAACAACTAGCACCGAAATGAATAAAATCAATATTTCTGAGTCAGATATGGCCATCCTACAAAAAGGATTTTACCAAGTGTCGCACGGAACAAGTGCCCTTACGACAGGTCGTCCTCTTTTAGATGGGGCAACGATCTCTATCAGTGGTAAGACGTGTACAGCCGAAAGTTATGTAGCCGATGGTCAAAAGGCTACCAATACCAATGCGGTTGCCTATGCTCCGTCAGATAACCCTCAGATTGCAGTTGCAGTTGTCTTTCCGCATAATACCAATCTCAGCAATGACGATCGGACCATCTATTGCTCGAGATATTATCAATCTATACAACCAACACCATCCAATGAACTAGAAAGGAAGCTATGCTTTACCCAACACCTATTGCTAAGTTGATTGACAGCTATTCTAAACTTCCAGGTATCGGGATTAAGACAGCGACCCGACTGGCCTTTTATACCATTGGGATGTCGGATGACGACGTCAATGAATTTGCCAAAAATCTCCTTGCAGCTAAACGAGAATTGACCTATTGTTCAATCTGCGGACGTTTGACGGATGATGATCCTTGTTCCATCTGTACCGATCCTAGTCGAGATCAGTCAACGATTCTGGTTCTGGAGGATAGCCGCGATGTCGCTGCTATGGAAAATATCCAAGAATACCACGGACTATACCATGTCTTGCACGGTTTGATTTCCCCTATGAATGGGATTAGCCCAGATGACATCAATCTTAAAAGTCTCATGACTCGTCTTATGAATAGCGAGGTTTCAGAGGTCATTGTAGCGACCAATGCGACTGCTGATGGTGAGGCAACCTCCATGTATATCTCTCGACTTCTCAAACCTGCAGGGATCAAGGTGACTCGTCTAGCACGAGGTCTAGCAGTCGGAGCTGATATCGAATACGCAGATGAAGTAACGCTCTTAAGAGCCATCGAAAATCGTACCGAACTCTAGTCTGTAGGTTAAGGATAGATGCAATGAACTAGCAAACAATCATTTAAAAGGACAAAGAGACTGAATCTCATTTTGATTTGGTCTCTTTTCTTGTTTTTTGCTGTACAAGTTTAAAAAAAAGGACAAATGTGATATACTAAAGGACGAGTATTCTATTAGAATTGGAACAAATCATATGAAACAAACAATTATTCTATTATATGGTGGACGCAGTGCAGAACGTGAAGTGTCTGTCTTGTCAGCTGAGAGTGTCATGCGTGCGAGTCAACTATGATCGTTTCGCAGTCAAAACCTTCTTTATCAGCCAGTCCGGTGATTTCATCAAAACCCAAGAATTTACCCAAACTCCTGGACAAGATGAACGTCTCATGACCAATGAAACGATTGATTGGGACAAGAAAATTGCTCCAAGTGCTATCTACGAAGAAGGAGCGGTTGTCTTTTCCAGTTCTTCATGGACCTCATGGGAGAAGATGGTTCTGTTCAAGGTTTCTTAGAAGTCTTGAAAATGCCTTATGTCGGTTGTAACATCCTATCTTTCAAGCCTTGCCATGGATAAAAATCACAACCAAAGCGCGTTTTGGAGTCTGCTGGGATTGCCCAAGTTCCTTACGTAGCGATTGTTGAAGGGGATGACTTGGCTTCTAAGATTGCAGAAGTTGAAGAAAAATTAACCTATCCAGTCTTTACCAAACCATCCAATATGGGATCTAGTGTCGGTATTTCTAAGTCTGAAAATAAAGAAGAACTCCATCAAGTTTAGAGCTTGCCTTCAAGTACGATAGTCGTGTCTTGGTAGAGCAAGGAGTCAATGCACGTGAAAATCGAAGTTGGTCTCTTAGGGAACTATGATGTTAAGAGCACGCTACCTGGTGAAGTTGTCAAAGACGTAGCCTTCTATGACTATGAAGCCAAATATATCGATAACAAGATTACTATGGATATCCCAGCCAAGATTAGTGATGATGTAGTAGCAGTCATGCGTAAAAATGCAGAAACTGCCTTCCGTGCTATTGGTGGACTTGGATTATCACGTTGCGATTTCTTCTATACAGATAAGGGAGAAGTTTTCCTAAACGAGCTTAACACTATGCCTGGATTTACCCAATGGTCTATGTATCCCTTGCTTTGGGACAATATGGGGATTAGCTATCCAGAACTAATCGAGCGTTTGGTTGACCTTGCTAAAGAAAGCTTAATAAACGTGAAGCGCACCTATTGTAAAGATAGCTATAAGGGCGGGGAAGGACTCCTTGCCCCTTTTTAAAGGAGTAAATATGAAACTTACGATTCACGAAGTTGCGCGTGTCGTCGGTGCAAAAAATGATGTGACTAGCTATGTGGATAGCCCACTGGTCAAGGCAGAATTTGATAGCCGTTTGATTGGAGTTGGGGATTTATTTGTGCCACTCAAGGGGGCGCGTGATGGTCATGACTTTATCGAGACAGCTTTTGAAAATGGCGCAGTTCTAACCTTATCAGAAAAGGAAGTAGCAAACCATCCTTATCTTTTGGTAGAAGATGTCTTAACAGCCTTTCAAGCACTTGCGGCCTATTATCTTCAAAAGACTAGTGTCGATGTCTTTGCTGTCACAGGTTCAAATGGGAAGACTACGACCAAGGATATGTTGGCTCATTTGCTTTCTACAAGCTTTAAAACCTACAAAACGCAAGGAAATTACAATAACGAGATTGGATTACCTTATACAGTTCTTCATATGCCAGATGATACCGAAAAGCTGGTCTTGGAAATGGGGCAGGATCACCTAGGAGATATCCATCTTTTGTCTGAATTAGCTCATCCAAAGACAGCTATCGTGACCTTGGTTGGAGAAGCTCATCTGGCTTTCTTTAAGGACCGTTCTGAAATTGCAAAAGGTAAATTACAAATCGCTGATGGGATGGAAAAGGGTTCCTTACTTTTGGCGCCAGCTGATCCTATTGTAGAGGATTATCTGCCTGCTGATCAAAAAGTAGTTCGTTTTGGTCCAGGTGCAGAACTCGAAATTACAGAATTGATTGAGCGTAAGGATAGCTTAACCTTCAAGGCCAATTTCTTAGAGCAGGCTCTTGACTTGCCAGTAACAGGTAAGTACAATGCGACTAATGCTATGATCGCATCTTATGTTGCTCTTCAAGAAGGAGTGACTGAAGAGCAAATCCGTCAAGCCTTCCAAAATCTAGAATTGACCCGCAATCGTACCGAGTGGAAAAAAGCAGCCAACGGTGCGGATATCTTATCAGATGTTTACAATGCCAATCCAACTGCCATGAAGTTGATTTTAGAAACGTTTTCTGCCATCCCAGCCAATAAAGGTGGCAAGAAACTCGCAGTTCTGGCGGATATGAAAGAACTTGGAGATCAGTCTGTTCAACTTCATAATCAAATGATTTTGAGCATTACACCCGATGCCCTTGATACTGTTATTTTTTTACGGTGAAGACATTGCTGAATTGGCTCAATTAGCCAGTCAAATGTTCCCAATCGGTCATGTGTACTACTTCAAGAAAACAGCCGATGAGGACCAGTTTGAAGCCATGGTTAAGCAGGTCAAGGAAAGTCTTGGCGCACATGACCAGATTCTGCTTAAAGGTTCGAACTCTATGAATCTAGCCAAGCTAGTAGAAAGCCTAGAAAATGAGCACAACTGATTTCGCCAAAGCTATTCAGAGAATGTTAGCTATCACTGATACTGGGTTGACCTATTCAAAGGATCCTTATGACCGTGAACGTTATGAGGATTTACGTCAGATTTTATGGAGTGTCTTGCAGGATCAAACGGAGCTCGATCAAGAGGAATTGACTGCAATTTTAAAACCAACAGGTAGCTATGCAACGCCCTTGATGGATGTAAGGGCATGGATTGTTCAAAATCAGAAGATTTGCCTGGTTAGAGGGCAAGGAGAGGATACTTGGGCATTACCTGGTGGCTTTGGAGGTAGGATATTCTCCCAAGGAAAATATCCGAAAAGAAGTTCAGGAAGAAACAGGATTTTCGGCAGAAGTAGGCTCTTTATTGGCAGTTTTTGATACCAATCGCTTTCAACTTCAGAACAAAGCAGTATGCCAAGTTCGTCTTTGACTGTCAGTTATTGGATGGACATTTTCAAGAAAACCAAGAAATTGCAGAACTTGAATTTTTTTGATATCAAGAATCTCCCACCCCTATCTGAAAAACGAATAACCCAAGAACAAATGGAAATTCTATGGCAGGTCTATCAGGGTGAGCAGGAACAATATGTCGATTAGAAGTTTTATTTTATATTAAGATCGACAGTTTCTTTTACACAAAATTATATGAAATAAATGTAAGCTAGGCTCTATAGAGATGAGTAAGAGGCCTGCTTATATGAAAATGAGGAAAGTTACATGAATGTTTGGGATGCTTTATTTAGCACGCAGCCGACGGAGCCACCCCAATTTGATCTTCTTTGGTATGGAAGTCTATTTACTTTATTGGCATTGACTGTATTTCTTGCCTATCGTTATGGTGAGAAAAAAGTTTGTCAACGATTTTTCCAGATTTTACAGGCCGTTCAATTAATTCTACTTTACGGCTGGTATTTGGTAAATCAGATGCCTTTGACAGAAAGTCTACCCTTTTATCATTGCCGTCTGGCAATGTTTATAGTGCTTTTGCTTCCTGGTGTTTCTAGAGTCAAACAGTATTTTGCTGTGCTAGGAACCTTTGGGACTTTGGCAGCCTTTGTTTATCCAGTGCCAGATCCCTATCCCTTCCCCCACATCGCTATCCTGTCCTTTATTTTCGGACACCTAGCCCTCCTTGGAAATTCCTTGATTTATCTTTTGAAGGACTACGATGCTAGCTTATTGGACTTCAAACGAACCCTAATCATCACATCTTCACTGAATGCTGTGATCTTTGTGGTCAATCTAATGACGGGTGGAGATTATGGCTTTTTGACAAAACCGCCATTGGTTGGAGACCACGGTCGTTTGATCAATTATCTAGTGGTTACGCTATTCCTGACTTGTGCCATTTATTTAGTCTCTAAAATTTTTCAGACAATCCTTCAGGAACAAGAAGAAAAAAGATTGAGAATCTGGCAGAAATAAAAAAATATTTTCCCAATCTCTTGACTTTTATCTGAGAATTTTGATACAATAGTAGACGGTATTGTTTACCCCATTGTGAGCGCCCGGAACCTTTCAAATAACTTGCGGACCGGAACATCCGCCCTGTAAACAAAAACGATATTCATATAGGAGAAATCATGAACAAAACTACATTCATGGCTAAACCAGGCCAAGTAGAACGCAAATGGTACGTTGTTGACGCAACTGATGTACCTCTTGGACGCCTTTCAGCAGTTGTTGCTAGCGTACTTCGCGGAAAAAACAAACCAACATTCACACCACACACTGATACAGGTGACTTCGTAATCGTTATCAATGCTGAAAAAGTTAAATTGACTGGTAAAAAAGCATCTGATAAGATCTACTACACTCACTCAAACCACCCAGGTGGATTGAAATCAATCTCTGCTGGTGAACTTCGTTCTAAAAAAATGCAGTACGTTTGATCGAGAAATCAGTTAAAAGGTATGCTTCCACACAATACTCTTGGCCGCGCTCAAGGTATGAAATTGAAAGTATTCGTTGGAGCTGAGCACACTCACGCTGCACAACAACCAGAAGTTCTTGATATTTCAGGACTTATCTAAGGAAAGGAACAATAAAGTATGTCACAAGCACAATATGCAGGTACTGGACGTCGTAAAAACGCTGTTGCACGCGTTCGCCTTGTTCCAGGAACTGGTAAAATCACTGTTAACAAAAAAGATGTTGAAGAGTACATCCCACACGCTGACCTTCGTCTTGTAATCAACCAACCATTCGCAGTTACTTCAACTGTAGGTTCATACGACGTTTTCGTTAACGTTGTAGGTGGTGGATACGCTGGTCAAGCAGGAGCTATCCGTCACGGTATCGCTCGTGCCCTTCTTCAAGTAGACCCAGACTTCCGCGATTCATTGAAACGCGCAGGACTTCTTACACGTGACTCACGTAAAGTTGAGCGTAAGAAACCAGGTCTTAAGAAAGCTCGTAAAGCATCACAATTCTCAAAACGTTAATCAATACGATTATATCAACGTTTCAAAGCACTCAAAAGTTTACCTTATGGGTGCTTTTTTCGTGTTTTTTGAAAAAGTTCACCTCAAAGTTTACCTTATTTTCACCTTATTGTTTTAGAGACTTTAAGGCAAATTCACCGACTGCCATAGGGACTACATTAGAAGTATTGACATAAATTTGTGTTGTTCCTGTGTCACTGTGTGTTAGAGCTTCAGAAATAGCTTCTAAGCTCATTCCTGCTTGTTTGGCAAGTGTCGCTCCTGTATGTCGCAGTTTATGAGGTGTAGCATGTGCCAGCTCTTTATGTCGCTTTCTAATGCTTTTCATTTTATTGTTTAGATAGTCAGCATGTAAAGGCTTGTTGATGTTTCCTTTTGTGTCGATATATGTAAAAACAAATTGTTCTGGGTTACTGATGATACCAAACTTTGCTAGTTCATATTTTTGTTTCTCTTTCCAAGAAGTAAGAAGCTGAAGTAAGTCATTAGAAATAGAGAAAATAGTTTTCTTATTTCCCTTAGTAGATTTTACTTGTCCATATCTATCTAAAAGCTTGAATTAGCTGAATCTGTGATTTTTGAAAAATCGATATGTTTCCATTGAAGAGCATAGGTTTCAGATTTTCTATCGCCCTAAGAAAAAGTAAGATAAAATAGGACATAATCTTTTAAGGGTTATTTTATCATTCTTTAAATCCTCTTGAAATGCTGAGAACCATTCTTGGAGTTGTTCATGACTTAGATATAAATCTTCCTCTCTTTGACTCTGCAAGTTGAATCTTTTTAGTGGCTTTTTATTCTTCTTAATATTTTTGCAACTTTATTAGCTTCTATATATTCAAGTTCTTCTGCCCAATCAAAAATGGAAATCACATAGCTACGTAAAGATTTGAAGTTCGCATATTCATTAGCCTTAGATGTCATTAGATTTAGGATAACTTGCTTATTTTGGTTTAGAAACTGTATCGTATAGTTTCCAAGAAGTGGTAGTATATGTTTTTCAAAACAGGTTTTTGGTATTTGCAACTGTCGATCTGCTTGGTGGCTTAGAAGTAGATGTAGTTTGTCCTGCCTTATAAGAATCCCACCAGATATTGTTATAGAAGTCTGAGAAAAAGAATATCTCCTTTTGCAAGTCCTGTAAATTCATTATCTTCTATTTGATTTAACTTGGTAAGCAAGTCTATCTCAGCTTGTCTTGCCTCCTTTCTTGTTTTGAATCTCTTATCGTAATAATTGCTATAACAATACCAAGTGGCATTCGTGCTTCAATTGGGATATAGACTTTTTAAAGCGATAAGTTCCGTTTTTGTCTTACTGATAGTCATGATATTCTCCTTGTATATCGAACCAGAAAAATATCATGACTATTATAAAACAAAAAAATATAGATATTTCTAGTTTTGTGAGTAGAGCCATGAGTTAATGGCTTCTTTATTAAATCGTATAGTCTTGCCTATTTTTTTATTGCAGGCAGTCCTCGTTGAATCCAACTATCTAGAGTATTGTTTGAGATACCCAAGTAGTGGCAAGCCTGTTGTTTGTTTAAAAACGGACTTTCAAAGTTACTATTGTTCAATCTATTTTTCAATTTCTTTCTTGATAAGTTCAGCAAGTAGGAGCTGAATTTGTTGAACTTGTTCGTCTGGTAGAATTACTTGCATCTGTTCCTCCAATGTATGGTATAATAGAGGTATCAAGAGATACCCTACTTATTTTTCTTGATTATCTGCAACCTCGTCCTCGCTCGCCAAAAGTTTCGGATGGGGTTTTTATTTTGTCATATGCCCATATGTCCCATTGATTGTTGAGGCCAACTTTTGAAACTAACATGGATAGAAGCTCTTCTTTGCTTTTCATTTCGTTCCCAGGTGTGAAATCATAAGACAAGTAAATATCATATCCGATCTCTGGTATTCTTCTTTTTATAGTTCATAGTTCTTACAGGATGAGATTCGTAAAAAATAGGCTTCTCACTCGTACCCTTTAACGTTGCTAGATGTTCAATTCTCCTAACGTATTGAGATAAATCTTCATAAGCATTTCCTTTGGTATAGTAGAAGAAAGCTAAAGGATGTTTTAGAACTTGTGATAATATGACCTTAGCAGCACCTATTTTATTTTGATAACGTGCAGATACTGGGCTAATATTATATGGATCCAGAACTTTTAACCAGTCCGAAGCAGTTAAGCTATCTCCTCGAACATCATCAAGTAGTAGGATTTCTTCTCCGTTTACTTCATCAAACATGTTAGTGCCTGCGGTCGTGATTGATTGCCATTTTTGTTGTTTAGTTTTGCCAACTGAATGATATCTTTAGCTAATTCTTTTTGCGAACCTTGACTTTCCAAGTCCAGAATTACCATAGATGAATAAGATAGTCTTTTTGAACTCTCCGTTTTCCAGTTCATCTTTTGTTCTGGCACCTTTAATTTCTCCAACAGTCTTAATAGCATCGTTTATTCTAGTTTTATGTACTGTATATGGCGTGTGATATTTCTTGTCTAGAAGTATGTCATTTTTAGTGATATTCTCGTTCAAAATATTATCGATTAGGAAATCAATGTCTTCAAAACTTTTTCTGTACCTCTTTTTGGCTTTTTCCTTTAAGCCAGCTCTCTTGCCTTTCGTGATATACTTCTAAATATCCTACTAAGGTGAATACCTCGTCAGGAGTGTATTGATACTTGTCTTTATCTTTTGCATGAACTAAGTAAGCTAGTAAGTTATCGTAGCTATACCTTCCCGATTTAGCTTTTTCTAAAATTGTTCTTCTATTCCAATGCTAAAGTGGATAGTGTTGCACCTTTGCCTTTATCAAATTTGAGTAAAAGCATGAATGTGTGAATGGCCAGTTCAGTAGTTGTTTCTTGAAGTTCATTGTTAAATACTACGGATGTGTCTTTGTCATGCTTAATTGCATATGCTTCAGAAACTGTTGCTACTTCACTAACTCTTCTAACAATCTCTTCAAGAATTTTTTTCAATATCAGCTGATTCAAGTAGTTCTTTATTCCAGTCATCATCCCAGAAGCCATTTGAGAATTGTTGCGTTAATAGCACTGATGTTAAAATAGCTTTCTTTTTATTTGTATTGTTGTCATAATAATTAAATATCCATTTCTAATTATTTTTAATTATTTTAGTGTTAGACTATTGACAAGCCCAGTCTAACACGTGCGTAGAAATAATTAAAAATTAAATTGTAGTAACTCTTGGGGCGTTGCCCCAAACCCCAGCCTCTCCTGCCCGATGATAAATCATCGATCCGAGAACGCTTGCCAGCTAACAAGGGACGGGTAGTATTTTTCTTCGCTTCACTCCTTGCCTTCGGCATCGTTACGCTTGAAAAATCTCCACCCTCTAGCCCTTGCAAGCAGTCATTTTTCTGCTGGCAATGTCGTGCCGACACTAAACCGATGATGAAACTTCAAAATAAGCTTACTGTCGCGCTAAACAAGTGTAGCAGAAAAAGCGCTAGCTATATCTTGAAAATAGCTCTTGCATCCGTTGATTTAGCCGACCCTCGTCTCTTACTTGAATAGTGCGAAACATTTTAACAGATTCTCCCTCAAGTTGGAAATAGCCATATCCTCTAGGTTTTACGACAACTTCGGTTTTTTCCATATCTGGGAATAGAAGCTGCCTGTTATTCGTAGACATGAGAAAACTAGTAGATAATGAAATTATACAGTTGAAGTTATACCGCCCTGGTAAATCAGACATCAAGAAACGTTGACTGGACAAAATAATTCGTAAACCTAGGCTCCTACCCATGCTATTCATCATTAACATTTTTGATAAAACATCTTTATGTTTTTTCTTGTCGGTTTGCTCAAGATAAGCGAGAAAAGCTTGCCACTCATCAAAAATTAGGTAAAAGATTATGCGAGTTTTGTTCTTGCTTATCAAGTCTAGCTTCAAAACGTTGGTAGACTGTTTCGAACAATTCTAGACAGTTAAAACCTCTTGTGACATGATCACTAGTCATTGAAAACATTTCTTCATCTGCTTTAAAATCCAAAAAGTAAGCTTCAGCATCTGTATCATGAAATGAAATGAGTCCTAAAAGTCTTCTCAAAAAGTGGATTTTTCCCGAACCAGACGGGCCTGCAATAATCCATGCGAAAAATCGGTTAATGTCAATAGATGCAGAGGTTGGTTGACCTCTGCTATTGACCTCGAAAACATTTTTTATCATGCTAGAAGTCCTCTTCTCTCTGAGGTTTTTTGCATTAGCATCATGTCATGAGTTGACACTAAACGAACTTTGATTGCAAGGAAGGGTTCACGCTTCACACGCTTCACAATGCTATCTGTAGAATCGTTTGACATAGTTTTTACAACTTGTCTTACTTTTGTTTCAAACTCTGCAAGAAGTTCATCAGAGATTTCTTTGTTGATGTGAACAAAGTAAGTATCTGGTTTATCTTCTTCTATCCCTTGCGTGAAATTTAGTGTGGAAATTGGTAGTTCTGTCACACCTTCTTCTGTCAACCAGTGATATAACTTCTCGTACAAAAAGATTGTCAGAGGTTTGATTTCTCTGTTTGTATCGTTGCCAAGGTAGAGAGAAAATTTCTCCGTTTGTGAAAATCCACATCAGCATTAAAAATCCAAAGACAAATGGAACTATCCATAGTAGAAACTTAATAAGTAGCGCTAGCGAAACAAAGCTGATTAAAGCTATAAAAAAAGCTGATAGTACCACTCTAATTTCATGAATTTTTGTTACAAGTTTCTTCATGTTGCCACCTCTCTTCTATTTGAGCGAAATGTCAGCAAGCTCAGCGACAAGAGCTAGTCCGACTGGTTGCTTGAGTTTATCAAGTACAAATGATAAGTCATACTTGCTAATTACGATGTCAGCGTTAATCAAACCATCTAAATTCTCGTTCTGATAGTTTTTCAACTTGACTTTGAAAGTTGGACAGTAAGATTCTTGATTAATGCTAGCGAACTGTTCATAGAGTTTGACATCTACGCATGTTAGAGATGCCCAAAGGGCGTTGGTTTTTCCTGACCTTCGTTGATGATGCCATTGTTTTTGTCAACAACTTTAACAGCTGATGGGACATCAACAGAAGTTGATAAAACATCCAAAAATGCTCTTGCACTTTCGTGGTTGCCAGGTGTTAATTTTTTCTTTTTGACATGTTAATTCCTCCTGTCAAAAAGCATGGTCAGCTTATCGCGAATGCTGACGAGTAAAGAGCTCTTGTGTTAACAAAAATATGATAATACGAAGACATTAATTTGCCTATGCAGATAGGGTTCAAAAATAAATTGATAGCAAATGTGGTAAAATAATTGCAAAAGTGGGAATCAATTCATAAGTTTCGGGGAGGAATATATGTCAAAATCTGATACTTGGTTTAACTTTTTATGAGACCGTACATTAAGATTAATGATTTATTAGATATAGAAAAATTCTTTAGCAAGATACATAGAAAAATAACTACCAACATATCATTGTGGGAACAATTCGAACAATACAAGGATGATGGCATCTATAAGAGGGCTGGTGATTTTGCTACAAGAAGAACTGGGAGCTTAGATTGAAGAATCTGACGCTTTCTATAATGAAATTAAAAAGGAGTGAAAAAAAGACATTACGAACCTTATTCCGATTTTTAAAAAGAATTTCCATTAGTGAAGCAATATCTTTTAGAAACAGAAACACAATTTTATAGAAAGGTTAGTAATATTAAGTTGTCTTTGGAATTGGGGTATGAACTGTTATATCATCCAGAATGTGTTACTTTTTCTTTTTATCATTTTTGCCAAAAATATTTCCTTGTCCAGAGGAGCTTATATATTTTAGAAAAATTAAATTATATTTCAAATAAAATAAAAGATAATTTAATTAATTTCAATGAGATTGGTGATGAAATATCTTGCATATCTCTATCGGAATATGAGGCATTTTTAAATATTTCTGATTTTAAAACTGAAGAAAAGTGTTACTGATTTGTATATCAAGAAAAATTATAGCAAGATTATGAGGGATCAATACAAGAAGCTAAAACTAGATGGAGTATGCTGCAAACAGGAAGTTTTTGTAGAAGAGTTCATCAATAAAGAAATAGATGAAAAAGATCTTTATTTCATAGATTATCAAATGGTTCTAAAAAAAGATGGATGATAATTTACTACAAAGGTTCAGAGAATTTCCCATCCTGCAACCAGAGAGTGAGTCTTTACATTCAAATAACATAAAAATTAAATTACATAAGATTTGCTTTATATTTAGGAGCTATTTTTTTGGAAGAGCCAATATTGATACTTTCTGTTACTAATGCTGTGAAAAAAAACAAATTCATTAGAATTATCTGGTATTGACTATTTGCGTACTTTTTCAATTAAATTAGAAGAAGAAGCTGACGAACTGGAAGAGGAATATGAGTGGGAAGAAAAATCAGATTAGGTTAGATAAATATTATTCCGAAGACTTAAAGATATAATGAAAAACCCAACCAAAATTTATTTTTGCTGGGTTTATTTGATATTCTTTACAATCTCATTAAATGAGGATATAATTTTTCCTTGCTTATCTTTGGGTAATTTTGTTAAGTTTTCAAAAAGTACTTCTGCAGAATCTTCTCGCTCTGATTCATATGATTGTAGATCAAAGAACTCCTCGACCGTTAGATTTAGGGGCTTTGATTACGGATTCAAGAGTTTTTATCTTGAAATCGTACTTCATATTTTTCTATGTTTTGGATAGCTTTTAACACCTAGACCAGCTATTTCAGATAATTTTTTCCTGACTTAATCCCTGCTCTTTTCTGCATTCACGTATGCGAAATGCGATATGCTTTTGTAATTTATTATATTCCATACTATATACCATTGTACTATCTGTTTTTCTTTAAAAATAAGTATAATAAACTATCCAAAAAAACGATAAAAGTATGGTAAAATAGTACTATAGTTTAATAAAATGCATAGGGCATTGTACAAAAGGAGTTTATAAATGTCAAAAAGCTACGGAAAATAGTCAAGTACTACTAAAAATTGTATACAGGTGCGGTTATTTCTGCCATCGCCGCAACTGGACTTGTCGGAACAATCGGAACTGCTCACGCAGATACAGTAGAGGTTCCATTGCCTACAACTGCTAAAAATGAACCAGCATTGGTAGAGAAAGAAGCGCCTAAGAAAGTGGAAGTGAAAACTCCTACTAAGGAAGAAGTCACTGAACTTGGTGCTACTGCTAAACAAACCCAAGAAGATGCAGATAAAGCAAAAGAAGTCTTGGATCAAGCGAATGAAACTTCTGATAAGGCAGAAAAGAAAGTCGCGGACTTGAAGCAAGCTAAAGACGATGCTCAAAAGATTGCTGATAAAGCGACTCCTGAAGCGATTCAAAATGCAGAGAAGAAAGTAGAAACTGCTAAAGCAAGTGTTCCAACTGCTGAACAAGGGGTATCTTCTACGCAAACTGCACAAGATGATGTAGACCGTAAGGTTGCTATTCAAGGTAAAACTGTTGGGACTAAACAAGCAGAAGTGACTCAAGCACAAAATGGAGTTACTGATGCTAAAACTACCGTTAAAAATGCAGAGGACGCTTTGAATGGTGTTGTTCTTGCTGACGCTAAAGAAAAGCAAGACGCAGCGATTAAAGAAGAAGCTACAAGCAAACAAGCCCAAACAGATGCCCAAATTGCTCTTGATGCTGCTAAGAAGTTGGACGGTGAGCTTGCTGACCAACTCAAAACAGCAGAAAACACTGTTAAGTCTGCTACAAAAGATGTAGAAGCTAAAGAAGCAGAAGCTAAAGAAGCGAAAACGAATCGTGATAATGCTCTTGCTACTTACAACCAAGCGGTTTCTACTCTTGACGCACTCAAGATAGCTCTAAGAAACAAACCATCACTCTTTCCCCAGCTTTCATTCAAGCAGTGAAAGATAAGATTGCGTTCCTTCGTCAAATCGATGAAGGTGTCGAAATGACTGAGGAAGAACGCAACGCTAAGAGCGATGAGATTTATGACCGTATCGTTGGTTCCAAGTCAGAACACAGAAACTGAATAAATACGTTCCAACCAAAAGCTGATCAAACTGATAAAACTCGTTATGACATTAACAATCTCCCCACAAGAGATTAAAGACGAATTAAACTACTATGTGGTTGACCTTATCAACCAAATGCGCCACCAACTTGGACTTCCAGATGTGGTTCTTTCAAAAACTTCTCTTGAATTTGCAGATAAAGTTGCTAAAGAGTATGTAAAGCAAACTTCTCTAAAGCTATGAAAGATGATTACCGAAAGCTAAAAGGTGGGGTTGGACACTACGCTATCGGTATCAACAAGGTTGCTAAAGAATATGGTTTGCCTACAACTGATGCAGAGGAAGAAAGCAAGGGTGAACAGTATTATGAAAATACTGTAACAACTTATAGCTTCCATAACTTTGACGATGCTGACGGAGTTTACCGTAAAACTCTTGGTGAAATGAAAGCTAAGTTGTACGATGACCTTTTGATGTTAGTGTCAACTAAGGGTGACTATGCTCATACAGAGGGTATCCTTCAGTTTGCTCACGCAGATGAAACTATCTACTTCGGTGGTGTTGCACAAAGCAAGACTGATGATTTCTATACAACTCACTTCTTGACTGCTATTCGTAGTGAGTATGTAAATGGTTCTAAATGGGATAAAACACCGATTGCTAACCCACTAAGTGATGAAGTTATTGAGCGTAAATTGAGCGAAAGCTCGTCAAGCACTTGCTGATGCTATGACTGCTCGTGATAATACACAGCTACTTTTTGAAGCGAAAACAAAAGCAGAATCAGATGCTAAACTTGCTCTTACAAATGCTGAAGCTAATCTGACTGCCTTGAAGAACGGTGAAAGTCCACTTGCTAACGCTCAAAAAGCCTTTGATGAAGCAAAAGAACGTCATGATAAGGCAGTAGTAACACTTTCTAACGCTAACGCTCTTGTGAACGCTTTGACTACTAAACAGTCTGTTAAAGAAGAAGCTCTTAAAGATGCACAAGCAAAATTGAAAGACGCTGAACAAGTTCTTAAAACTGCACAGAAGCGCTTAAAGCAGAAGAAGATAAGATGAAAGAGCTTGAAGCGATTGCAACAAGCAAAGCCCAAGCGGTATCTACTGCTAAGAAAAGCACTTCAAGATGCACAAGAAGAAGTTAAACAAGCTGAAAAAGAGCTTGCAGACCTTAAAGGTGCGCACACTCGTTTGAACGAAGTAAAAGCAGAGCTTGAAAAAAGCTGAAACTGAGCTTAAAGATGCTTACAAAGCACAAAACGAAGCTAAACTAGATTACGAAGCTAAGAGCCTTGCAGCAGGTCAAGCTAAGACTGCTTATGAAACTGCTAAAGCGAAGTTTGAAGAAGCAGAAGCAAAAACGCTTAGCTGAACTTGCAGACGCTAAACGTAAAAGAGCTTGAAAAAGCAGGCTACCAACCTGTACCAGTAGTAGATGGTCGTGGGAATGTTGTTGATTATACAGCAGAAAAAGTAACCGTAGGGAACTAAAGACGATAAAACTTATCAAGCGCCTGCACAAGCTACCAATGCAAAATCAGAATCTAAGAAACAACTTCCAAAATACAGGATCGAAGAGTCAGGACTTTTAGCAATGCTTGGAGCAAGTGTTGGACTACTTGCTTTTGCTGGAAAACGAAAAATTTAGATAGCAAGAAAGAGGGGTGTCCCTCTTTTAATAAATGAAAGGATCTACGATATGAGAACTCCCTAAAAATACTCAGATTTACTTAAACGAAAAGAACTCACTAATGCTATTATTGCAGAATGTATATACTCTGTAAATAAGCGAGCTAAAAACTATCGCGACAAGATAAAAGAATATAAAAACGCAAGATATTATTTACATCAACAAAAATAACATTGAAGATGCTGAAGAAAATATGGAAAAAAATACTATGATATGAAAGAAAAAACTATTGAGTAAATATAAACCAACAATGATTCATAAACAATATATAGGGAGAGAAAAACAACGAGGTCTATAGTTATGAAAAATTATGAAAAAGCTATATAACTGAAAAAGAAATGCCATAGTTTGGGGAAAATAGTTACTATGACTATGACACTAACAAGGAAAATTGAATTTTTTTGATTATAGTTTAGGTAAGAAAGAATATCTTTATTTTTGTACTATGAAATAGGTGAATATAGTTTTTCATTCTCCAATTGATGAAAAAGAGCAAAAATTCTCAATTAGAAATCAAAGAGATAGATGAAGACTTTCAAACTCGTGGAGCAGATATTGTGGATTTACTTTCAAAACAATTTGTACAAAAGTAATAGATTTGTTGGAAAGTGGAGAGTATACATTGTTGGAATAGGAAAAAGTTGTTCATCAAACATGTATAGTGATAAATTAAAAGAGAGCGCTATGCTCTCTTTTCTATGATGTTGTTCTGATATGTAAAAATTTTATATAAAGGAAACTTTTGATATTCTGGTTCGATTTTTGCTTATTTTTGATGAAAGTTTACCTTATTTTTAATGAAACTGATTGAAATTAGTTAAAATTTTTATTTTTTGAAAAACTTATGAAAACGGTAATTTTTAAAGTACTTTTGAAATTAGATGAAATAAGTGGTGCCCTCAACCAGGTCTTAAGAAAGCTCGTAAAGCATCACAATTTAGTAAACGTTAATTCGAAAGAATTACTATACTTACAAAGAGCACCTTTCGGGGTGTTCTTTTTAAACTTTCTTACTAAATTGGTGCAATTGACACAGTTGTTGCGACTTTGGTCGCTTACAAATAGTGGCTGCAATCTGACAAAGTCAGTTGCCTCAAAACGTTAATCAATACGATTATATCAACGTTTCAAAGCACTCAAGAGTTTACCTCATGGGTGCTTTTTAATGTTTTTGGAAAGTTCACCTCAAAGTTTACCTTATTTTTCACCTTATTGTTTTAGAGACTTTAAGGCAAATTCACCGACTGCCATAGGGACTACATTAGAAGTATTTACATAAATCTGTGTTGTAACTGTGTCACTATGTGTTAGAGCTTCAGAAATAGCTTCTAAGCTCATTCCTGCTTGTTTGAAGCGTTGCTGCCCCTGTATGTCGCAA
>BNJU01002852.1_pt1 | contig 24738 bp, 31 predicted proteins | sample 8539281 | NCBI WGS metagenome assembly BNJU01 (sample SAMD00202456, study PRJDB9452) | human saliva metagenome | isolation source: human saliva | place: Japan
TCATGGACCCACCCTACGGGCGCGGCCACCATGCGAGACGCGCGCTCGCATAGTGACCATCCGGCGCGGAGCCCGCCCATTCCGACGCGGGCGTCGGCCATCCCGGGAGGCGGGCGTCGAGCCATTCCGACATGGGCTCGCTCATTCCGGCGCGGACGCCGTCCGTGTACCTCTCGACCGACGGTCGGTTAGTATGAATGCCGACCACTCCAGGAGGAGACCCATGCACAACCACCGCCCCGCCGTCGGGCCCCAGAGACGGCCCCCGCCGTCGTGCGACCCCGACGCTGCGCGTCACGAGACGACCCCCGAGGCGGTCGCCGACGCCGTCGGACACCACCCGCCGAGCGCCGCCGGGGCCCCGGACGGAGCGGTCGTGAGCACGTCGGCCTGCTCGTCCTGGGCTCCTTCATCAACTCCCTCGGCACGGGCCTGACGGCCCTTCGAGCCCTGGCCGTGGTCATGCTCGCCACCCACGGCACGGCCTCCTCCGCGGCCGCCGTCCAGCTGAGCTCCTTCGCCCCGATAGTCCTCCTGGCGCCCGCCGCCGGGGCCCTGGCCGACCGCTACGACCGCCGCCTCGCGGTGATCATCGGCGACGCGGGCTCGAGTCCTCGGCCTATCCATCATCCTGCTGGCCCTGTCCTCGCCCTGGCCCCCGCCTGGCGCAGGTGTGCGCAGGGCCGTCGTCTCATCCTGCCTGGCGGCCCCTGACCGAGCCGGCGCTGCGGGCCAGCGTCGCAGACCTGGTCCCCCGGGAGGATTACGTCAGGGCCTCCGGCCTGCTCCAACTGGCCTCCGCGGCGAAGTACCTCCTGGCGCCGGCGCTCGCGGGCCCTGCTCATGCCGCTCATCGGCGTGCAGGGCCTGGTCGTCATCGACGCCTCCACGTGCCTGGTCACCGTGGCCTGCACCGCGACGGTGCGCCGAGCCCCCGAGGACGGCCGGCGCCCGGAGTCAGGTGCCGCAACGCCCAGGCGGCGCCCGCACAGGAGGAGCAGGGTGGCCGCAGGCAGGCCGGTTCCGGCAGCGGCCTCGCTGGCGGGGTGGCGGACCATCGCCTCCCACCCGGGCCTGCGCCTCCTCGTCGCCCTCATGACCGTGGCGACCCTGGCCATCAGGGTGCTCAGGTGCTCATCAAGCCGATCCTCATGCCCATGGTGAGCACGGCCGCCATGGGCGCGATCGAGACAATCGCCGCCACCGGGATGCTCGTCGGGGCGAGTCTGGTGACCAGCATGAAGAATGCCCGGCCGACGACGCTGCTGGCAGCGGGTTGGCGGGCACTCAGCGCGCCATGGTCCTGGTGCCGCTGGGGCCCGGAGCGCCTGGTGGGTGAGCGCCTGCGGCTTCCTCACCTTCGCAGAGCCTGCCCTGTCCCAGGCCGGGGCCGAGGTCCTGGTGCGCGGCGGGTGGACAACGCCCGTCAGGCCCGGACCTGGGGACGATCAGCCTGATCACCCAGATGGGCTACCTGGTGGCCTACCTGTGCGCGGGCGTCCTCGTCGACCGCGTCCTCCAACCCTCCTGAGGCCGGGAGGCCCCCTGTCCACCGGCGTCAGGGGCCGTCGTGGGGACGGGGCCCGGCCGGGGCGCCGCCCTCCTCGTGGGGCTCATGGGAGTGGCCATGGCCCTGCTGGCCGTGCGGGTCCCGCCTGCGGCGCGACCGGCTCGCCCCGAGCGGGACCCCGCGAGAGGATCGGTCCGCCGACTCCCCGGCCGGGTAGGGTCTGCACCCGAAGTCCCGGCGACCGCGCCCCCGAGGATTCCGCTGGTCCCGACCGCGCCCCCGAGGGATTCCGCTGGTCCGACCGCGCCCCGGGATTCCGCTGGTCCCGACCGCACCTGAAGTGAGTCGTTGGTGATGTCACCTCAGGTCGCATTGTGCGAGGCGGGCTCGCAGAATCGAGCGCAGATGGATTGTGTCGCGCTGGGCTCGCACGGCGCGAGTGAGGGTGGATTCCGTTGCACCAGGGCTCGCATTACGCAAGCCGGGTCCCGCACGCACGGGTCCGGTCCCGGTGCGCGTCGAGTTCGGCGTCGCTGCGGACTCGGCCCGACCCCCGTTCCGACCTGGGTTGGCTCATCGATGTCGTGGTGGATGTTGTTGAGGGCTTGGGTGAGGGTCGGGTGGGAGGTGGGTCGGCGGCGGTGAGGGTGTGTCCGGCGATGTTGATGGGCGATGGTGCGGTGGCGGCGTGCGGTGGTGATCAGGCGTCTGATGGACCAGCCGGTGGTGGTCTCCAGCCAGCGGGCCATGGCCAGGGCGGCGGTGACGATGGTCAGGTGGGCCTCGATGGACTGGCGCAGGTGATGGTAGATGGGGCGTGCTCTCAGGTCGGACTTGGACATGCGGAAGGACTTCTCGATGTTGTACAGGCGGTGGTAGGCGCTGATGACCGTCTCCGGGGTCGGGGTTGGGCAGGTTGGTGACATCAGCCTTCCAGCCGGCCAGGGTCCGGGCCCGTTTCTCCAGGTCGCGGTTGATGCTCCGGGTGGCGCCGGACAGGTGGACGAAGCGGTTGCGCTGAGCGGGGATCTTGCCCGCGACAGCTTTCTCCGCCTTGGCGACTGGGTGTCGATCCGCGCAGGTGCGTCGGGCTCTGTCGGCGCTGTAGCGGTAGTGAGACGGTCTCGTCGCGGCGCTGGTCGCCGGCTCCGGCGGGCCGGGGCTGGGTCAGGAGGTCAGCCAGTCGGGGACGTCCTGGTCGGGGTGGTTGTCGTGCCAGGGCTGATCACGTGGGGGACGCGTAGGTGCGTGAGCCCAGCCTGTGGACAGGCCGGCCGCCTCCAGGAGCCCGCTTGATTGGCGGCGCTGATCATCCGGCATCGGCCACGACCACGACGTCGTCGGGTTGTGGGCCTTCATGAAGTCGTTGATCATCGGGATCATGGTGGCGGTCTCGGCCTTGTCTGCCCTCGAGGCCCCCGGCCCGCAGAGACCCGGTCTCGTCGGTGAGCAGCCCACGGTGATCTGCGGCTCCAGGCGTCTTTCCTTGAGAAGCCCGGCTCACGAGCCGTCGGCCTTGTCGGTCTCGAAGTACAGGGTCGTCACGTCGAACAGGACCAGCGAGGCCCGGCCGATACGGGCGCATCCGGCCAGCAGACGCGACAGGCCCCGGGTGAAGTCCCTCGGCGGCGTAGCGGGCAGATGACGCTTGACCGTGGCGTAGGGACACCGGGGACATGCCCGCCTCGGCCAGGACCCGCAGCGAGTCCTGCTTTGCTGGTCGGCTCGATCAGCCTGGCGATCACGAGCCGGCGGAAGACCTCGTCAGCACCGTCGAGGCCCGTCCAGACCCACTGCCTTCAGGCCGCCTCCAGAGCCTCAGGAGAACCCCCCATCCGGTTGGAGGTGATCGGCGCCACACTCCCCGGCCCCGGCCGGTGCCGGCGGACCCTCTCCGCGACGTCCGTACCGCTCAGACCCGGTAGGTCGAGGCTGAGCTGACCGGCGTTGAGCCGTTGCCTGGCGACCTCCTTGAGCGCCGCCAGCTCGGCGTCGTCATGGGCCGAGCCGATGTGCTCGATACTGCGCGCCCCTCCGGGAGGGTACACGATCTGCACCGCACGGGCCCCGGACGCCGTCCTGACCGAGCGAACGTACGGGCTCACACCCCCGTCAGTGCGCACCTCCACCCACGCAACCCGCACGATCCCGCCAACAACCAGCCCCAGCAACCCAGCCGCTCCTGAGCCAGAGTCAGGTCCGACTCGGCCCGGCTCCACGCGACCTTCCTCGACCCCGCCGCCGCCTCCGGCCCCGGATGCCCGGGCCCCGGCTCCGCGAGATCGTCACTTAACCCGCGGAACGTCTGCTAGGTGACGTGCTCGCGGGTTAATGTGATTTCGTCTCGCGGGTTAAGTGACGATCTCGGCGGTTACCCGGCGATCTCGCGGACCCGGGGCGCCCGCCGCAAGCGCGTCGGGCGCGCCCGAGTGGGCCGCGGCTGAGGACCGGACTCCCGCACGCCCTCCCGCCCGCGCTGCGATCCGGGGCCGCTGAAGAGCCCCTCGACCTTCGGAACATCGGCCTTGGCGAGGCCGCGGGGTCGTCACGAGGCAGTCCGCGGGAGCCTTCACCGCACGGGGAACTCGCCGGTGTCGCGCGCCATGGCGGTGATCAGTTCGAGGACTGCCGCCGCACCGGGATCCGCCCGCGAAAAAGGTGGCCGGCGCGTACTCAGGTCGCCGCGCGACGTCGCGCATCCGAGAGCGCGTCATTGCGCTCTTCTGCGATGGACGATCGCGGAACTGAGGCGTTAAAAGTACGCGCCCGGCCACCTTTTCCGCCCGCCGGCGCGCTCGGACTGCGACAGCGGGGGCCAGGTGACCCGCGGTCGGGATGAGATGTCTGGGCCGGCCCCGCCGATGAGGGGCAGCCGCCATCCCGGGAACGACTCTGCGACGCGACCGGCTCACCCCGAGCGGGTCCCGCGCCCCGGGTCAGTCCGCCGACTCCCCGGCCAGGTAGGGCCTGCACCCGATCATGGTGACCTCGAGCCGCTCGCTGCGCCTCCTCCAGGCGCTCAGCTCGGCGACGTGCCCCTCGACATCGATTCCGCGGATCGCCTCGGAGCGGAACCTGCCCCAGTCCTCGGCGGCCGGGTCGCGCAGATAATCGACGAGCCGGGATCGGGATACCGGCGCCATGGCGCGCGGCCCGCCCCGCTCCTTCCACCGCTGCACCCGCCAGGTGCCCGCCAGCGGATGGAAGGAGGCCGGGGAAAGCTCCGCCGCAGCCCTCAGATTCTCCTCGCCGCCAGCACCCGGGGACAGCATGGAGCGGACCGTTCGCGCTGACCGCCGCCCGCTCGGATCTCGCCGAAGGCCCTGAGAACGACGTGCGGAGAGGGCGGAGAGCAGTTGGATCGCATCGAAGAGATTCGACTTCCCGCGCCGTTGGGCCCGGCGATGCAGGTGAAGGGCCCGAAGTCGACGACGACGTCCCTCAGGTTCTTGAAGCCCGACACCTCGAAGCGCGTGAGCACGGGTCTCCCTCCTCCTCGACGTCGGTCACCCGCTCAAGACTATCCGACCGGTCTTCTCGCGGTCGAGCACCGCCCGCCCCGTCCGGCCCTCGAGGGGAGGACGACGGGCAGGTCCGCGCCCCGCCTGAGCAGTGCGCGGACCCGCCCGTCCGCAATCGTCGCGCCGTCAGCGCCGACGCTGCCGGCCACCAGTCGGCACTGTTGACAGCGCTGCCAATCCGCCGCCGTCGGTGCCGGCGTCATCAGTCAGCACTGCCGATGCGCCGCCGCCGATCAGCGGCCACGGAGCCCTCGGTGTAGTCCTTGTCGACGTCGGCGCGCCAGGCGAACATGGAGCGCACCTGCCGACCGGTCTTCTCGATCGGGTGGGCCTCGCCCTGGGCGCGCAGCTTCTTGAACTCCGGCGCGCCGGCGGCCTGGTCGTCCATGAAGCGCTTGGCGAAGGAGCCGTCCTGGATGTCGGCCAGGACCTCCTTCATAGCCCTTGACGTCGGGGTGATGACGCGCGGGCCGGAGACGTAGTCGCCGTACTCGGCGGTGTCGGAGCAGGACCAGCGCTGCTTGGAGATGCCGCCCTCGTTGATGAGGTCGACGATGAGCTTCATCTCGTGGCAGACCTCGAAGTAGGCCATCTCGGGCTGGTAGCCGGCCTCGACCAGGGTCTCGAAGCCGTACTGGATGAGCTTGGAGACGCCGCCGCACAGGACGGTCTGCTCGCCGAACAGGTCGGTCTCGGTCTCCCTCGCGGAAGGTGGTCTTGATGGCGCCGCGCGCGTGCCGCCGATGGCCTTGGCGTAGGACAGGACCAGCGGCCAGGCATTGCCGGAGGCGTCCTGCTCGACGCACACGAGCACGGGCACGCCGCGGCCGGCCTCGAACTCGCGGCGCACGGTGTGGCCGGGGCCCTTGGGGGCGACCATGATGACGTCGTGGCCGGCGGCGGGCTCGATGTAGCCGAAGTGGATGTTGAAGCCGTGGGCGAAGAGCAGCGCGGCGCCGTCCTTGAGGTTGGGCTCGATCTGCTCGGTGTACAGGGCGGCCTGGACCCTGGTCGGGGGCGAGGATGGTCACGACGTCGGCCCAGGCGACCGCCCTCGGCGATCGGCTTGACGGTCAGCCCGGCCTCCTCGGCCTTTGGCCACCGAGGACGAGCCCTCGCGCAGGCCGACGACGACCTCCACGCCCGAGTCCCGCAGGTTGAGGGCGTGGGCGTGGCCCTGGGAGCCGTAGCCGATGACCGCGACCTTCTTGGACTGGATGACGGACAGGTCCGCGTCGTCGTCGTAGAACTTCTCAGCTGCCATGGTGGTGCTTCACTTCTCCTTGAGTTGATCGGTCATGGATCGCGGTCCGCGCGTGATGGCCACGGCGCCGGACTGGACGATCTCCTTGACCCCGTAGGGCTGGAGGGCGCCCAGCAGCGCCTTGACCTTGGACTCCGAGCCGACGGTCTCGATGACCACCGACGTCGGCGAGACGTCCACGACGTGGGCGCGGGAAGAGGTCGACGATCTGCAGCACCGCGGTGCGGTTGCGTCGTCGGCGCGGACCTGATGAGGTAGAGCTCGCGGCCCACGGAGGTGGCCGGGTCGAGTTCGACGATCTTGAGCACGTTGACCAGCTTGTTGAGCTGCTTGGTCACCTGCTCCATCGCCAGCTCCCTCGGCGTCGGCGATCACCGTGATGCGCGAGACGTCCTCGTGCTCGGTGGGGCCCACGGCCAGGGAGTGGATATTGAAGCCGCGTCGGGTGAACAGGGCCGACACGCGCGTGAGCACGCCGGGCTTGTTCTCCACCAGGACGGACAGCGTGTGCTTCTCGCTCACGGTCTCACTCCTCTTCCCACGCCGGGCTCATGCCCTGGGCGTGCTGGATCTCGTCATTGGACACGCCCGCGGCCACCATGGGCCACACCTGGGCGTCCGCCGAGACGATGAAGTCGATGACGACGGGTCGGTCGTTGATGGCGTTGGCCCGGGCGATGACGTCGTCGACGTCCTCCAGGCGCTCGCAGCGGATGCCGACGGCGCCGCAGGCCTCGGCCAGCTTGACGAAGTCGGGGATGCGCGCCGTTCCGGCGCCGGTGTCAGGTCGGTGTTGGAGTAGCGCTGCCCGTAGAACAGGGTCTGCCACTGGCGGACCATGCCCAGGGAGGAGTTGTTGATGATCGCGATCTTGATGGGGATCTCGTTGAGGGTCGCGGTGGCCAGCTCCTGATTGGTCATCTGGAAGCAGCCGTCGCCGTCGATGAGCCATACGGGGCGGTCGGGCGCGTCGACCTTGGCCCCCATGGCGGCGGGGGACGCCGTAGCCCATGGTGCCGGCCCCGGCGGAGGTCATCCAGGAGCGGGGCGGGTGAAGTGCAGGTAGTGGGCGGCCCACTATCTGGTGCTGGCCGACGCCGGTGACCCAGATGGTGTCCTCGGGGGCGTGGGCGTCCAGGTGGGTGATGACCTCCCTGCGGCTGGAGGAGGCCGTCGTCGGTGTCGGTCCAGGTGGTGGGGTAGGTGGCCTGCATGTGGGCGACCTCCGTGAGCCACTGGTCGGTATCGGCGCGCGGCTCGGCGGCGAACTGGGCGCGGCAGGCCGCGCTCAGGGCGGGACGACGTCGGCCAGGTCGCCGACGATGGGCACGTCGGCGGTGCGGATCTTGGAGATCTCCGCCGGGTCGATGTCGATGTGGACGACGGCGGCGTGCCGGGCGAAGGTGTCCGGCCCGCTGGTGACGCGCGGTCGTCGAAGCGGGTGCCGAGGGCGATGACGACGTCGGCGCGCTGGAGCGCCCCTGACGGCGGCGACGGTGCCGTGCATCCCCGGCATGCCCAGGTGGAGCGGGTGGTCCGTGGGCAGGACGTCCAGGGCGGTGAGCGTGGTGGTGAAGGGGCGCCCACGACGTCGACGAGCTCGGAGCAGCTCCCGGGTCGGCACGCCGGCCCGGGCCAGGCCCCCGCCCAGGTAGAACACGGGCGCTCGGCGGAGGCGATGACTCGGCCGCCCTGCTCGACCCGGCGCCGGTTGGGCCGTCCGGGCAGCGCGTAGCCGGGCAGGTCCAGGCGCGAGGGCGCCGGTAGGCGGTCATGCCCGACCTGGGCGTCCTTGGTCACGTCGATGAGGACGGGCTCCGGGGCGGCCGGTGGCCGCCAGGTGGAAGGCCTCGGCGACGCGCGCGGGGATCTCCTCGGGCGAGGTCACCAGGAAGGAGTGCTTGACGAAGGGCATGGTCGCCCCGATGATGTCCGCCTCCTGGAAGGCGTCGGTGCCGATCGAGGTGGGCCCCGACCTGACCGGTGATGGCGACCATGGGCACCGAGTCCATGTGCGCGTCGGCGATGGCGGTGATGAGGGTTGGTGGCCCCGGGCCCGGAGGTCGCCACGCACACGCCGACGCGGCCCGGTCGCCAGGGCGTAGCCCTCGGCCGCGTGACCCGGCGCCCTGCTCGTGGCGCACCAGGATGTGCCGGATCTCGAGCTCGACAGGAGCGGGATCGTAGAAGGGCAGGATGGCCCCGCCCGGCGCTGCCGAAGATGTCCGTGACCCCGGCGTCCTCCAGGGCGCGTACCAGCGCCTGAGCACCTGTCATCGTCTGGCGGTCCTCGGCCGCGGTTCCGCCGCTTCGTCCCATTCGCCTGCCCTCCTCCCGTACGGGCTCAACGCCTGATCCGGTCGTCCTGATGACCGGATAGCGGCAACGGTAGGCGCTCGACCCCGGGTAGTCATATCGGAACCCACTCGTCTGACATCGTGGAATCACGGACTCGGACGACGGCGCCTCCTCGCGTCATGGCGGGGACGGCCGGCCCCGGGCGGCCCGTTCCCGGGGCGGCCCTGGGCCCGAAGTCCGACACCGACCCGCCGGAAGATGGCATAATCCTCCCCAGTTCCCCCGACACAGACGTCGCTGCGCACAGCGGAGCAGCGAAGGAAAGGCTGGCGCGCCACCGTGGTCACCGGACCCTGCACCACTTCTCCCAGAACCCCGTTCTCGTCCTGTTCCTCCTCATCGGATTGGGCATGGGCGTGGGCCACGTCAGGTCAAGGGGTGAGCCTGGGCGCCGCCGCCGTGCTCTTCGCCGGCATCGCGCTCGCCGCGTGGGGGCCTCGGAGGGCGTGGCCGTCGATGTGCCCGTGCCCCTGGGCACCCTCGGACTGGCCATCTTCACCTCGCCATCGAGTCCAGTCCGGCCCTACTTTCTTCCACGTCATCCGCACCGCCGGGCGGGCCCCCGGCCCTCATGCTCCTGATCTTCCTCGCGGCGGCCGGGGCGGGCGTGGGCGTGGGCCGCGCCCTGGGAATGGACCCGGCCCTCATCGCGGGGACCTTCGCGGGGGCCACCACGAACACGCCGTCGCTGGCCGCCGCCGCAACGCGGCGGTGCTGGCCGGCAACGAGGAAGGGTCCGCCATCGCCACCGTCGGCTACGCGGTGGCCCTACCTCACGGGCGTCACCGGGATGCTGTTCTTCTGCCTCATGGCCCTGCGCTACCGCCGCGCGGACAAGGACGCCTCCCTGCTCATCAACCGCACGATCCGGGTCGAGCGCAAGGACTCCCCATGATCGGCGACATCGCCGAGCGCATCTCCGGCGAGCTGAAGTTCTCCCGCCTGCGCCGGGGCGAGACCGGGCCGATCACGCGCCCGCGCAGACGAGGACCGGATCAACCGGGACGACCTGGTGACCGTCGTGGGCACCCAGGAGGCCGTCACAGCGGGTCATCGAGGGCCCTCGGCCACGGCTCTCCCACTCCCTCCTGAGGACCGCTGCTACCTCGACTTCCGCCGCATCACCGTCTCCGACCCCAAGCTCGCCGGGCGCACTGTCGCCGAGCTCGGCGTGGACGCTGGTTCGGGGCGACGATCTCGCGCGTGCGGCGCGGCGACGTCGACATGGTGGGCACGCCCGACCTGGTCCTCCAGGAGGGCGACCGCGTCGCGTCGTCGCCCCGACCGGGCGCATGGCGGAGATCTCCAAGTTCTTCGGCGACTCGGCCCGGGGCCTGTCCTCCATCAACCCGATCGCCCTGGGCGTGGGCATGGCCCCTGGGCATCGTCATCGGCGAGTGGAAGTTCCTCACCCCCACCGGGGCGACCTTCTCCATCGGCTCGGCGGCCGGCACGCTCCTGGTGGGCCTCGTCTTCGGCAAGATCGGGCGGATCAAGGGCTTCGTCACGGCGCTGCCCTTCACGGCCACCGCCGTCCTGGGCGAGTTCGGCCTGCTCGCTCTCCTCGCCCAGGCGGGCACGAAGGCGGGCGGGCAGATCGCCGACGCCTTCGCCGGAGGCGACTGCTGGAGGATCCTGGTGACCCGGATTCGTCATCACCACCGTGGTGGACTGGGCACCCACGCCTCCATGCGCTGGATCGTCGGAATGGGCGGCACGCGCCCTGTCCGGCCTCGTCGGCGGCGTCCAGACCCAGCCGGCCGTCCTCGCCTTCGCCACTGAGCGCACTGGCTCCGATCCGCGCGTCGCGCTGGGCTACGCCATGGTCTACCCGTGGCCATGATCGCCAAGATCTTCTTCGCCCAGTTCCTCGGCGGCCTGTGAGGGCGGCGCGCGGGCGGCGACGGCGCGGGCGGGCCGGGCGCGGCGCCCGCCGGCGACGCCGCTCGTCAGTCCCCGGCGCTTGCAGGGGCTCCGAGGCGCTGCCGTGCGACTCGGGCAGGGACGATGTGGCCGGAGGTGGACACGTCGTGGCGCCAGTTGTGGTCGGTGAGGATCCGCCATGGCCAGGCCGACCCCGATGGCGGTGATGACGAAGAAGACCTCGGCCAGGTTGGCGGCGGCCCGCCCGACGGCGACATTGGCGTCCACGGCCCGGTTGTTGAGGGCGGAGATCGCCCGCAGAAGGGCACGCCGGGGACTCGCGATGACGACGGCGGGCACCGACAGGGCCACGCGCGACAGCGAGGCGCGGGAGACGAACAGCTGTGCGAGCACGCCGATGGTCACGGCGGCCAGGCCCACGGCGAGCTGCCAGGGCACGTGGAACTCGTCGATGAGGACGAGCCGCCCGGTGTTGGCCAGCGCGCCCACGACGGCGGCCAGCGCCGACGCCTTCGCGCCGGCGTTGAAGAGCATGGAGAAGCCGTAGGCGGCGACGAAGGAGCACAAGGCGCAGGACGTGCAGGACCCAGCCTGTGGGGGACCGCGGAGTCTGGTCGCCTCGACCTGCCAGTCGAACATGAAGGTCACGGTCCACACGGCCACGCCTCGCCGAGGCCATGACCATGAGCACGTAGGTCCGCCCGCGACAGGGCGCTGGAGAAGTCCCTGGCGCACCAGGTCGAGCATGGCGGTGACCATGGGGAACCCGGGGATCAGGGAACAGGATCGCCGAGATGACCCCTGCCCTCGTGGTTGCCGCCGACCGCGCCTGTGGCCTCGAGCAGGCCCACGATGCCCATGTAGACGCTCCGAGGCGGCGACGCCGCAGACCAGCCAGGTGAAGAAGTGCTGGTAGCGCCGCGTGAGCATCTGCCGGCGCACCGCCTGCCTCGATGAAGGCCGCGACGAGCACCGCCAGGCACTCGACCCAGCCGCCCCGGTTCAGGAAGCAGAATCCCGCGCAGGCGACGCCGGAGGCGGCCGCATTGAGCAGGGGCCTGCAGAGCCCCTCATGCGCTCCACCTCGTCGAGCTTGGTCTGAGGTGCTCCACGGTCTCGTGGGCGCGCAGGTCGTGGACGATGCGGCGCAGGGCCTCAGGCGCGCGACGTTGACGCCGACCCCGCGCACCTCCGCCGTCCTCGGTGCGGAACCGGTTCTCCCACGTAGGAGGAGGTCACGATCTCGGTCATGGTGACGGTGGCCTCGTGGCGGTCGAGGCCGACGGCGGAGGCGGCCCTCGCCATGGAGGACTTCACCCGGTAGGAGCCGGCGCCCGAGGCGAGCATGAGACAGCCCAGGCGCAGGACGACGGCGGACTGAGCATGAGGCGATCCGCGTCGAGCTCGGGCCGTGTCGGGTCATAAGGAACTGTGGAATCACTCACGGGTCAATGGTGGCCGACCGGCCGTCCCCGCAGTGGGCGGAAAGCCCCCGGCCCCGCGTGGTCTCTCGGCACGTCCCCGTCCGCCGGGGCGGGGCCATCGGATTGACACGGCGCGAAGCGGGCTGGTGACATGGGGCCATGACGGGCTCGAAGGACGGGCGCGCGCGCGCGCCGCGCGACGTCGCCGCCGCGGCCGGGGTCTCCACGACGGCCGTCTCGTTCGTGCTCAACGGGCGCGACGCCGGGAACATCTCGTCAGCCACCCGGGACCGGGTCCTCAAGGCCGCCGAGGAGTTGGGACCACCGGGCCGAACCATGTCGCCCGGAGCCTGCGGCGCAACTCCACCAGCTCCATCGGCCTGGTCACCGACGCCTCGCCTCCCCTTCGGCGGCAGGGCTCCTGGCCGCCGCCACCGAGACCGCCGACGCCGCCGATCACGTCCTGCTGCGATGATGGACCTCGGCCACCGCACCGAGCGCGCGCCGCCGAGGCCATCGCCGCTCCTGGAGAGCCGTCGGGTCGACGCCATCATCTACGCCACCATGGGCTTCACGCGGCTGGACGAGCCGCCCGCCTCCCGCGTTCCCCTGGTGCTGGCCACCAGCGTGACGCGCGGGCCGGACCGGCCCTCGGTCAGCCCCGACGACGGGCGGGGCCGCCGCCGCCCTGCGCCACTCGCCGATCTGGGGCACCGCCGCGTCGCCATGCTGGGCGGCCACCACTCCCGAGCTGCCGGAGGCCGACTCCGGCAATGTGTCGGGACCCATCCGCTGGCGGGCGTTCCGCGCCGCCGCCGCCGAGGCGGGGGTCGAGGCCCGGCACGCGGCCGCGGCTGGTCGATCCACGACGGCCACGCGGCGGCGATGGCGAGTCCTGGACGTCCTGCCTCCCGCCGGCCGACGGCGCTGTTCGCCGTGTGCGACAGGGTGGCCGCGGGGGTCTCGCTGCCGCCGCCCGGCTCAGGGCGTCCGTCCCCTGAGGACCTGTCGATCATCGGCTTCGACGACCAGGAGGCCCCGGCGGAGAGCCTGGTCCCCGCTGACCACCGTCGCCCTCCCGCACGCCCCTCATGGGGAGACGGCGGTCGAGCTGGCGCTCGCCGTCGCGCGGGGGGAGCGGCCCGATCCGCCCCAGCGGGTCCTGCCCTGCCCACTCGTCGTGCGCGACTCGACGGCGCGGCCGCGCTGATGCGCGCCGCCGCGCCGTCGAGTCCCCTGCTCCACCGCGCCGGGCCGGACTCAGGGGACCCGGGGACGACGTCTCCGGCCTCGACCGCGCCGTCGGCCGGGACCAGCAGCGTCCACGGCTCGTCGTGGCGCCACGTCGCGGGCACGCCCGAGGCCCGGTAGAGCTCGAGCACCGAGCCGTCGACCCAGACCCGGTCGCCGGGGGCGACGTCGTGCGCCCCCAGGTCCGGTGATCGAGCCGGACGCCCCGGCCGATGACGTCGAGCGCCCAGCGCCGGTCGGCCAGGCTCGTGCGCCCGGCCGGCAGCGGACGGGCGGGCCCCGGCGTCAGGGGCGGAGGCGGCGCCCGGGTCGACCTCGCCGGTCACCAGGCCGCTCGACCAGCCGCAGACGGCGCGGCAGGCTGAGGCAGCCGGCGTGGTCGCGGACCCGGGGGTCCCTGGGCCGTCCTGGCGGATCCAACCCCATGAGGAGCGAGCGCCCTGTCCGGCGGCGGCCACGACCTGCGGGGAGTAGAAGTCCGCGCCCTCGTCCACCGCGTGCGCGCTCGGGCGGCGAAGCGCAGCGATCCGCCCTCGTCGACGAGGTCGCCCACGGCCGCGACGACGCTGCCGAGCACCCCCGTCATGTACAGGGGACACGATGAGCACCCAGCGCCCGTCGAGGGGGAACAGCTGGGGGCACTCCCAGACGTCCGCCCGGCCGACCGCCGCGAGGACCGGGTCGTCGGCGAGGAGGATCCTCGTAGCGCCAGGAGAGCTCGTCGCTGCGGTCGAACAGGGCGATGGCGGGCGCGCTGTCGGCCAGGCCGACCCTGAGGACGGCCAACCGGCGCCCGTCGTGCTCGAAGACGAAGGGTCGCGCATAATGGCGATGCCGTCCTGCCGGGGCGTGCGCCCTGACGACGATCGGCGCTCCCCAGTCGCGCAGATCCGCACTGCCCCACCTCAGGCAGATCGTCGACTGGCGCGAGTCGTCGGCGATGCCCGAGTAGACGACGGCGGCCTGTCGTGACCCGGGACGAACACCCCCGTCCAGCAGCCGAAGTCGCCGGGCGCCCCGGTGAGGGCGAGAAGGCGACCGGCTGGAGCTCCCAGTGGGCCAGGTCGCGGCTCGTGGCGTGGCCCCAGGCGATCCGATCGTGCACGGGGGCGTGCGGGTTGTGCTGAAGAACACGCGCACACGCCGTCGACGCGGGCCATGCCGTTGGGGTCGTTGAGCCACCCGCTGCGGGGTCGCAGGTGGTAGCTGGTGGTGGGCGCGGTCATATGCTGCTCTTCTCAGCGGTGCGAGCCGGCGGTCAGGCCTCGCGCAGCGTCCGCCGCCCGAAGACGAACACGGGAAGGCCGGAATCATTGAAAGTACCACGCCCGCCAGGACGGTGGCCACCGAACCGGTGCCCATATTGCCCTTGAAGGAGACCAGCCCCAGCGGCAGCGTGAAGTTCTGCTCGCTGATGGTCGCTGATCAGCGGGCGGAAGAACTCGTTCCAGTGGAAGTTGAACGCCAGGATCCCGACGATGGCTATGCCCGGCACCGCCAGCGGCGCGTAGATGGACGCGAAGATCCGCCACGGGCCGGCGCCGTCGATTTCCGCCGCCTCCCCCAGCTCCGCGGGCAGGCCCAGGAAGTACTGGCGCATGAGGAAGGTGCCGAAGGCCGTCGGAATGGCGGGCAGGATGAGGGCGAGCAGGGTAGTCGGCCAGGTTCATGCCCCGGATGAGCATGAAGACGGGCACGATGGTCACCTGCATGGGGACTCACCATCGTCGCCAGGATGAGGGCGAACAGGAGGTTTTCTGCCGTGGAACCTCGAATCGCGCGAACACGTAGCCCGCCATGGCGGCGGAGAGCATCTGCCCGACGGCGATGATTCCCGCGACGAGCACCGAGTTGAGGGTGAGCATCCACATGTCGACCTCCCTGAACACCGCCGGGTAGGAGGAGAAGTCGAGGCTGCTGGGGATGAATGAGCCGTCGGCGGACAGGGACTCGGCGGGGCCGCATGGACGACAGGACCGTCCAGATCACCGGGGCGAGGGTGATCAGACTGGCCAGGGCGAGGACGCGTAGGTGGCTGCCTCTTCATGTCAGAACTCCCTCAGCCGTAGAAGACGAAGCGTCGGACAGGCTGGAACTGGACCGCCGTGACCAGCATGATGACAACGGTCAGGACGATCCTGATGGCCGAGGCCCCGCCGAATTCGGAGCTGCTTGAACGCGGACTCGTAGATCACCATGACGGCGGTCCGGTGAGTCGCCGGCCGCCCTCGGGTGAGCACGTAGGGCTGGTCGAAGATCTGTAGGGCCGAGATGATCGCCATGACGGAGGCGACCAGCGTCGTCGGCTCACCAGCGGAACGGATCTTCCAGAACTGCTTCCAGCCCAGTGAGCGCGTCGACCTGCGCGGGCCTCATAGACCTCCTTGGGGATCGAGGACAGGCCGCCCAGGAAACAGCAGGAAGGAGAAGCCGAAGTTCTGCCAGACGTACACGAGGATGACCACGACCATCGCTCCCGTGCGTCGAGGTCAGCCTACGGACGTCGGCCATGCCGAGCAGGTTGAGGACGTGGTTGACCAGGCCGAAGTTCTCGTTGAACAGGTAGCCCATGATGATCGACACCGACGCGGCCGACAGGACGAGCGGGAAGAACAGCACCGAGCGGAAGAACGACTTGAGGAGCCCGCATCCTGGTGCTGGACGAGCACCGCGAGTACGAGGGCGACGGCGAGCTGCAGGGTGACTGCGACGACGACGTAGCCGATGGTGTTGAGGAACGACACCCGGATCGTCGGGTCGGCCGCGATATCGACGAAGTTCTCCAGGCCGACGAATCTGGGGGCGTGATGATGTCCCACGAGAAGAAGGCCAGGACGACTGAGGCCAGATCGGCAGGAAGGTGAACAGGCCCAGTCCGATGACGGTGAGCCAGGAACAGTCCGATGAGAAGCTTGCGCTGCATGTTCATGCCTCCAGGGCTCTGGTGAGGTCCTCGTCCAGGCCGCCCAGTGCCGCGGGGAGCGTCTGCGGCGGAGCCGGTGACGGCCCTGAGGACGTTCTTAATGAGAGCGGTCTCGACGGCGGCTCTGTTGCGGCGGCGCTGATCGGCGCGCAGGGCAGCTGGTCGAGGGTGTCGTAGAAGACCTTCCAGTGGACGGGGCCCCTTCTGCGAGTCACAGGCCTCGTTGCACATCGAGCGGCGGTGGGCGGTGTTGGGGGACGGGAAGGCGAGCTGCATCCCTCCCGCGACGTGCAGAACTTCACCCACCCCCAGGCCCCGTCCTTGCGCTCGGACGTCTTTGAGGATCGCGTATCCGGCGGCGCCGAACTGGTGCCGCGGAGCGCCACTTGGGGAAAGTAGGCGACGTCGTAGTCCTGAGGCGTCAGACCGCCTTCGCTGAGTCCCTGACCCAGAAGCTTCTGTGGGTCATCCTGATGGAGCCGCCGGAGAACTGGCCGACGAGCTCGTGTTGCCGCCGTGGGCGGGGCTGGTGCTCAGCCCTCCTCCACCAGGGCGCGCACGAACCGAAGGACCTGGCGACCTTCGGGTCGGAGGCAGCGTTGGAGCCTCCACAGGAAGCCGCCAGAATACTCGCCTGTGGTCGGGGTAGCGGTCCCACAGCCACCTCCGCCGAGGGACTCTGTCCTCGGTCAGGAAGCTGGTGTCGTTGATGGAGCCACGGCACGATCCCGCCCCACAGGCGGTTGGTCCAGTAGAACGGCACGAAGCCCGAGCCCGCCGCCCTGCCGCATCTGGCGCGCCATCGTCAGGAAGTCCCCGTGGGTCCAGTCCGCGGCCGGGTAGGGAGACGCCGGCCCGCCGCATCGCCCCGGTGTTGAAGCACATGTCTCGCGGCGTTGAAGTCGATGGGCATCTGGCAGAAGGAGCCCTTGCTGCATGAAGGCTCCTCGATGAGGCTGGGATGGACGTCGTCGAAGTAGTCCTGCACCTGGGCGGCATCGCGCTTGATGAACTCATCCAGGGCTCGGCCAGGCGCTCGGCGAAGAGCTGGGCCCCTCCGTGCGGCGACGACGCACGTCGAGGGCGCCGGCCGCCACCATGGTGAGGATCTGGCGAAGAAGTCGCTCCAGTCCGTCCCCCTGGATGGCTTGAAGGCGGACGGAGATGTCGGGGCGGGCGGTGAACGCGTCGACGAGGGACTGCTCGCTCGCGGCGTCCTGGTTCGTCCCCAGGATCGCGATCGACAGCGAGTCATCGCGTCTCGCCGGGGATGTCCGCGCCCGTGAGGCGTGTCCACTGACTGCCGAGGAGGGCGCGAGGGAGCCACTCACCGCCCCGGGCCAGCGAGACCACGCCGGTGAGTCAGGTCATCGTTGACCTCCTACCTAATCTGATCGTAGCTCCTGCTCAGAGTAGCTCGCTGCGCAAGCGGTGCCAAGGGATGCGACGGGCCTAGTCGGGGTGGCTGCCAGTGGTTCGGTATCTCGTCTGGCGGGGTCGCTTGTGGTTTTGTGTGTGTGGTGGGCTGTGCGTGGCTGGTTGCGCGCTGCCCGATGTCTGGGTGGTCTTGTGCAGTGGTGGTGTGGGTGGTGGTGTTGGGGTGTCGGCCTGCTCGGGTGGTGGGCTCGGTGGGGTTTCGAGCAGGGCCCCGCAACGTGTGGGTGTTGCGGGGCCGAAGATCTTTTGTTGGCCCCTGTGGTGGGCCTTGCTGGCGTGGGTGTTCCGGTGCTCACTTCCGCTCCCCTGGTGGGTAGACCATTGGCGCTGGGGGGCCAGCCTGGGTCTCGGTATGGGTCCGGCGTTTCCCTGCCCCGCCGTGGCCGCCGGGACGGTGGTGGGGTGGTGCGCGTTGGTTAGTTCGACTGCGTGTGGGTGGGTGGGTTGGTTCTGGGCTGCGTAGTGACGCGGTTGGTTCGCCTGCGTGCGTGTCGCCTCATCGTCTCCCTCGTGCTGCGTGCGTGTGGGTGTGTGTCTGTGTGGCCGATTAGTACCGGTCGGTTGAGCCTGTTGCCGGGCTGTGCACCTCCGGCCCATCCACCCAGTGGTCTGCTGGGGCTCTTCCGCAACCCCCGGGGCCATGTGGAGACCTGGTCTGGAGGTGGTTTCGCTAGATGCCTTTCAGCGGTTACCCGTTCCCGGAACGTGGCTAACCAGCGGTGCCCTGGCGGGACAACTGGGCGCACCAGAGGTTCGTCCGTCCCGGTCCTCTCGTACTGGGACGGTCTCTCGAGTCTCCTCGCGCGCAGAGGATAGGACCGAACTGTCTCACGACGTTCTAAACCCAGCTCGCGTACCGCTTTAATGGGCGAACAGCCCAACCCTTTGGGACCCTGCTCCAGCCCCAGGATGCGACGAGCCGACATCGAGGTGCCAAACCATGCCGTCGATATGGACTCTGGGCAGGATCAGCCTGTTATCCCCGGGGTACCTTTTTATCCGCTGAGCGACGACCCCGTCCACTCGGGATCGCCGGATCACTAGTTCCTGCTGGCACCTGCCCGGACCTCGTCGGTCTCGCAGTCGAGCCCCCTGTGCACTTGCACCGACACCCGCTGCCGACCAGGCTGAGGGGACCTGAGCGCCTCCGTTACCTTCTTTGGGAGGCAACCGCCCCCAGTTGAACTCACCTGCCAGGCACTGTCCCTCGACCCGGGTCACGGCCGAGGTTCAGGCGCACGACACGGCCGGGAGTGGTATCTCAACGACGACTCCTGCTGCCGCTGACGCGGCGGCTTTCACGGTCTCCCCACCCTATCCCTGCACGAGCCGAACCGGGCGCCAATACAGCTGCAGTGAAGGTCCCTGGGGTCTTTCCGTCCCTCTGCGCGTAACGAGCATCTTTACTCGTAATGCACTCGCCGGGCCCGTGGTGGAGACAGCGGGGGAGCTCGTTACGCTATTCGTGCAGGTCGGAACTACCCTGACAAGGAATTTCCGCTACCTTAGATGGTTATAGTTACCACCGCCGTTCACTGGGGCTTGACCACCGCTTCGACCGCGAAGGGGGCTGACGGGTCCTTGACCTTCCAGCACTGGCAGGCGTCAGTCCGCTAATATCGCCTTGCGGCTTCGCACGGACCCTGTGTTTTAGTAAACAGTCGCTCCCCTGGCCTCTGCGTGACCTCGCCCCTCAGCCCGCTCAGCTGTTTCAGGGTCCGGGCCCCCTTCCCGAAGTTACGGGGGCGTTTTTGCCGAGTTCCTTCACCACGGTTCGCTCCGTGCGCCTGGGCATGCTCTGCCCGACCACCTGTGTCGGTTTGGGTACGGGCGGACCGGCCCTCGCGTCGAGGCTTTTCTAGGCGCTCTCAGGATCACTTGCTTCCCCGGCCCCATCGGGCCGGGTCACCGTCGCGCCTCACCTCCCGCCATCTGAAGGCAGCCGCCCGATTTGCTCGGGCGGCGGGCCGCGCGTTTGGACGGGCCGAGCCATCAGGACCCGCGGGCCACCACTGCGCGTCACCCCGTTAATACGCTTGCCTACCCGCGCGGAGGGTCTCAGACCCTCGCTGCCCCTGCCCCCGCCCGCCCGGAAGACCGGACGGGGCGCTTATCGGGCGGCGCGGGCGGGTCAGCGCCCGCGCGTCGGCACGGTCGGTATCCGGTCCGGTACGGGAATATCAACCCGTCATCCATCGACTACGCCCGTCGGCCTCGCCTTAGGTCCCGACTCACCCAGGGCGGACTAGCCTGGCCCTGGAACCCTGGTCACGCGGCGCTGGGGCTTTCGCACCCCAGTATCGCTACTCATGCCGTATCTCACTCCCGCGCCGTCCACCCCCGGTCACCCGACGGCTTCGGCGCGGGACGCCTCACCACCGCCGCGCCCCACCACCCCCACAGGGGGCGGCAGAGCCGATCGCGGGATCCGCGGCTTTCGGCGGCGCGCTTGAGCCCCGCCCGACTGTCGGCGCACGACCACCTGACCAGTGAGCTATACGCACCTCTTTCAAGGATGGCTGCTTCTGAGCCAACCTCCTGGCTGTCACCGCGACCGCACATCCTTTTCCCACTTAGCGCGCGCTTAGGGGCCTCTAGCCCGGCGATCCGCTGTTCCCTCTCGACCGCGAAGCTTTATCCCCGCGGTCTCACTGCCCGCTCACCGCCCGACGGCATTCGGAGCCTCGGCTGACGCCAGTAACCCTGGGGCCCATCAGCCAAACCCGGTAGCTTTTGCACTCCGCCGGGGAGCGCGGGACGCTGCACCCAAATGCATTTCGGGGAGAACCAGCTATCACGGGGTTTGATTGGCCTTTCACCCTCACCCACAGCTCATCCCCATTTTCAACTGGAGGCAGCGTGGTCCTCCACACGCTCTCACGTGCTTCAAACCCCGCCATGGGTAGATCACCGCTTTCGTCCGCGCGCCGCCACCGCGCCCCATACTGCGACTCGCTGTCGCCACGGCTCCCCACGCGGTTAACCTCGCGACGCGGCGGCGACTCGCAGGCTCATTCTTCAATAGGCACGCCATCACTCAACGAACGTTGGGGCAGGCCTGACGGCTCGTGAGCGCCCGGTTTCAGGTACTGTTTCACCCTCCCGGGTACTTTTTCACCATTCCTCACGGTACTCGTCCGCTATCGGTCATCGGGAGGTATTCAAGCGGCCGAGTGGTCTCGGCAGATCACACAGGATTCCACGGGCCCCCGTGCTACTGGGGCCGCGCCACGCAGCCGACCGGGTTCCCGCCTACGGGCTGTGCACCCGCTGCGGCCCCCATCCCAGGGGTTCCGGCCACCCGACCGGTTGATGCACTGCGCCCGCGCCGCGGCGGCGACGGGAAGAGGCGCCCTCAACAACACCGCGCGCGCAACCCCCGCCGGGTGATCGCACGCGCACGGTTTAGCCATCATCCGCTTCCGCTCGCCACTACTCACGGAATATCCACTCCTGCGGGTACTGAGATGTTTCACTTCCCCGCGTCACCGCGCCCTATGAACTTCAGACACGGTGACGCCCCACAACGGGCGCCGGGTCCCTCTATCTGAAAACCTCGGATCACAGCCCGCAAGCCGGCTCCCTCGAGGAATATCGGTGGCCACCGCGTCCTTATCGGCCCCCGATGCCAAGGGCATCCACCGAACGCCTCAAAAATCAACGAACCACACAACACACACAACACACGGATAGCCCGCAGCACTGCGCACCACCGGCGCGGCGCACGACGACAGACCAAAGAAACAAATCAAGGGGCGGCGAGCAGAAACCACAACCGAAAATCACTCGATGTCGCGTCCACTATGCAGTTCACAACCAACCCGCCCACAACCCCGCCCAACCTCGCAAGCAGGAGCGAGCGAGGCTGGGCCTAGGGGCGGGGCCCCGAACCCAGCGCGCACGCGCCCCAGGAACTCCGACAGCGATGCCACGCGACAACGAGCAGCAGGCAGCGGCCCGGCCGATCCCGCGGCGCGCGCCGCCCCGCTGCGCGGGTCGAATGACCCGTGAAAGCGTAGATCCAGCCGCACCTTCCGGTACGGCTACCTTGTTACGACTTTCGTCCCAATCACCGGCCCCGCCTCGACCGCTCCCCCATAAATACGGGCTTCGGGCGTCGCCGACTTTCACGACGTGACGGGCGGTGTGCATGCGCCCGGAGAACGTATCTCACCGCAGCAGGCTTGATCTGCGATTACTAGCGACTCCGACTTCACGGTGCCGAGTTGCAGACACTCGATCTCGAACTGAGACCGGCTTTAAGGGATTCGCCCCGCCTCACGGCATCGCAACCTCTGTACCGGCCATTGTAGCATGCGTGAAGCCCAGGACGTCAGGGGCATGATGACGATCGTCGTCCCCACCCTCCCTCCGAGTTGACCCCGGCAGTCTCCCGAGAGTCCCCGCACGACGCGCTGGCAACATCGGGACAGGTTGCCTCGTTGCGGGACTTAACCCAACATCTCACGACACGAGCTGACGACAACCATGCACCGCTTCGCGGGGCGCCCCGAGGGGAGGTCGCGTCTCGGCGCCACCGCCCCATGTCGCGTCTCCCTGGTAAGGTTCTTCTCGCGTTGCATCGAATTAATCCGCATGTCTGCTGCTTGTGCGGCCCCCGTCAATTCTTTTGGAGTTTTAGCCTTGTGGCCGTACGCAGGCGGGGCACTTTCACGTGTTAAGCTACGGCGCGGAGCCCCCGCACGAACGGGGAGCGCCCACCTAGTGCCCAACGTTTACGGCGTGGACCACCAGGGTATCTAATCCTGTTCGCTCACGCCTGCCTCAGCGTCAGTAACGGCCCAGAGACCCGCCTTCGCCACCGGTGTTCCTCCGATATCTGCGCATTCCACCGCCACACCAGGAGTTCCAGCCTCCCCTGCCGCACTCCAGCCGACCCTGTACCTCACTGCAAGCCCCTGGTTGAGCCGGAGGACTTTCACGACGGACGCGACCGGCCGCCTACAAGCCCTTTTTCACGCCCAATACCCTGGACAACGCCTCGCGCCCTACGTGCATTACCGCGGCTGCTGGCACGTAGTTAGCCGGCGCTTCATACCCGGCTACCGTCAACCCCACTGACCAGGGAGCGGGGCCTTCACCACCGGAGAAACAGAGGTTCACAACCCGAAGGCTCTCATCCCTCACGCGACGTCGCTGCATCAGGCTTCCGCCCATTGTGCACATATTTCCCCACTGCTGCCTCCTGCAGGAGTCTCGGGCCGTGTCTCAGTCCCAGTGTGGCTGCCCACCCTCTCAGGCCGGCTACCTGTCACTGCCTAGTGGGCCATCACCCCACCAACAAGCTGATAGGCCGCGAGCCCATCCCCCACCGAAACACCCGAAGATGAAACTATCCTGACCAGGCCCATGCGGGACCAGCCGGCACACCCTGCATTAGCTGCCCCTTTTCAAGCGGTTATCCAGGAGAGGAGGGCAGGTTACTCACGTGATACTCACCCGTCTCGCCACTCAACCCGCCCCTCAAAAAGAGGGACGGGCCCGTCTCGACTTGCATGTGTTAAGCACGCCGCCAGCGTTCGTCCTGAGCCAGGATCAAACTCTCCAAACAAAACCAACAACCCACAACCAACACCAACCCCGCAACCACAAGAACCGGCACCGGCCTGGCCGAACAACAGGCCGGAGAAAACCCCAACCCAACCCGACACCCCCAAAACCCCAACACGACGAAGACCAACACCGGAACCAGAAGAACAGAGAGCGCCGAAAAACACGCCCAACCCCCACCACCCAACAAGGCGAAGAAGAACGGGCGACCCGACCCCGCGAAACCATCACGACAACGGGCCCAGACGCCCAACCCCCACCCGTAGAAAACCCGCGAACTTCTGGAAGACCGGGCGCACCACATCGACCCCGAACCCGGAACCACCTGCAACCCGCCCCCGCACCCCGCACAACCGCGCAGAAGAACCACAGGAACAAGAGACAACAGACAACCCCGAACCGAGAAACCAGGCGGACAACCAGAACAACCCCAAAACAGAGAAACTCAGCCACCACCAAACCACGAACAAACATGACACACAAACGAGATCTCAACACACCAGCCGCAGGTGATGCCGGAAGGCTCGACCCTCTTCGCCCGGGCGACATCCGCCATCTTATGGGAAGGATTCACCGCGGTCAACCTCAAGATCATTAGATCCCAGTCACACTGGTGGCTCCGCGAGGCGGGGCCTGCCCAGCGCGTAGGCCCAGTCAGCCCGAATGCGCTTGACGCAGCGGAGGTTAGTCTAGCCCGACTCGCCCTTCGGCGATCAAGCTGGAAACCGCATGATTCAAGACACAAAGACAACCTGCGCTGGTGCGATCCGAGCGTCTTGACCGCCCCGGAACCGCGTCGACGCGCGCGCGGTAACCGGTCCCTTGAGCGGCGGGCGCGAGCAACTGCCTGCGCCCTGCCGATCCCGCAGTCGGATCAGACTCGGCGCTGCACCGCGGAGGCTACGGACTTGGCCACGCGGGTGTCGAAGGTCTCTGGGATGAAGACCGGCTGAAGCTCGTCGTCGGAGATGACCCGGCGATGCCGGTGGCGGCGGCGCAGTAGCTCGATGGAGATGTTCGTATGCCGGTGTCGAGCAGACCGCGAACAGGCCCGGGAAGCGCTGGCATCGCTGTTGATCTGTTGGGGAAGTCCGGAGCGCCCTGTCGCCACGACTGCGCAGGTAGTCCGCGGCGCCATCGGGTCGACCTCCGGCGTTGCTGGCTATGAAGACGATATGCTGTCAATTATGACCTTGAGGTCTCGGGCTTGAGGAGGTTCCCCGAAATACGCTGATGACACGTCCAGACCAGTCCTCTTGGAGGTCCCCAGACGCGTCAGTTGGTAGCCCGCTACCGTGCTCGTTCATGCTCGGTGCGCGTCGAGCGCCCCGGTGCAACCGTAGCCGACGATGTCGGTGGTCTCGTGGGGCCGAGCGCTTGGCGATCGCGCTGCCCGCGGCGCCTACTTCGGACAGGACGATGCGCACGTCTCGATCCTCTTGCCCACCGAGCTTGAGGGCGTTACGAGGGCGGCCAGGTGACGATCGCCGTGCCGCTGGTCGGAAGACCGGGATGTCGAGCCTCGCGCAGGCGCGCGCCTCGACAATGAAATACCGGCGCCGCGATGTCCTCCAGGTTGATGCCCGTAGGCCGGG
>BNJU01004617.1_pt1 | contig 24722 bp, 32 predicted proteins | sample 8539281 | NCBI WGS metagenome assembly BNJU01 (sample SAMD00202456, study PRJDB9452) | human saliva metagenome | isolation source: human saliva | place: Japan
CAAATCTTTGTCAGAAACATAAGGTGAGAATGCTGTTGAGTATATTTAATAGCTATAGCATCGTTTATCTTGTACTTTCTGGTCCATTAACTTTTGTTGCTGTTGCAGGAATTGAGTCAAAGTTCATTGATTGTTGCTGTTGTTCGGAAGATGGACTGCCAACACCGTCTACTACTTGTCCTAACTCAATGTCAGATGTATTATCATTTGTTTTATCTTCTTGTTTCTTTGGAAAGAAAAACTTGACTAGTGCCGTAAATAGTCCCTCTACCAAAGATAGACAATATAGAATAAACGATGATGCCTATGGCGACAACACTCCAAAAAGACTATTTGTGCAGTAAATTCATCAACTCCCTAAACGTAAGGCAACCACTCTTGCAAAACAACGCAATGATGACACAAACAACAAGAACGGACAGATATACTACAATATGTTTCAAAAATATTTGGTATTCATATTATGTTGCTGAATTATGTTTTATCATTTTCAATATCTATTTGAATAGCATTGGCTGCTTTATTTTTCTTTTCATCGACAACCTTTGCATATACTTGAGTTGTTTTGACATTTGTATGCCCAAGCATCTTGCTTACAGTATAGATGTCTGTGCCGTTTGTAAGTTGAAGGGTTGCAAATGTGCCTAAAACAATGAAAAAGCTGAGGTGCTTCTGAATACCAGCTTTTTCAATCCATGCCCTTAATGGGACGAGAAATCAAGAAGGATTTGGTAACCCTTCAAAAACAAGTTGTTCTGGTTGTCTTGGTTCTCCGCAAAGCTTTAAAACGCCTGTTCTGAGATAGGCATATACTCCACCCCTTTTGTCTTTCTCTGAGTAAAGAGAAGTTTGACTTGGTTTCCTTCTATGGCTATTTCATTTCCATTTTAGTTTTTGAATGTCGCAATGTCTTAATCCTGTCAGAGCTAGAGAATAGTGCAGCTCGTTTAAGTACATCACGTTCACAAGGGGTATTAGCTAACTTGTTAAGTTCATCAAGGTTAAGTATTCCTTCGGGATTCTTGTTCCTGTATGCCTTTGATTTTTGCAGATAAATCTATAGTCAAATATCCGTCTATGAATGCTTGTTTGAGTGCAGCCTTAAAAAAATAGAAAAATATGTGAAGCTGTGTTTCGTGATATTGTCCCTTTTTTACTTCCACCACAAGGGAGCAGACAACAAGAAAAACTTGAAATCTTCTGCCAATCTATTATCTATCTGTGAAAAGAGTAGCGTGTCTCCAGCAAACATTTTTCAATAAAAACATGTACTCGCTCCCAGTTTGTTTTCGAATTGAAAGGAACTATTACTGTGTCGCTTGTCTGCCACTTTTATCAAAGTACTTGATGAAATTTTGTTGCAATCGTTCTTTTTGTTCTGCTTGTTCAGTTTCTGTGTCACTATACAAGCTTGTATTATCATATTCACGCTGCCGTAGTTTTCTAACACTATCTGCATAAATACAGGCCTCTTGGTCTATCTCACTTTTGCACAAGATAATTCCGTTCAAATCCCGTTTAGGTTTGAATGTTTGGGTTGCTTCGGTTGTACGAGCTGTTCTGCTTTTATCCCAAATAGGGGTAGTGATTGTTCTGTTTAGATACTCACGCACTCTTTGTGGAGAATCTTTTCCTGCTACTCTCACAGGATAGCTTTCTATATACAGGTACCATTCTTTTCGATAGGCACTCTTTCGCAATCGTACTGTTGCCTTTGTATTATCAAGTTCCTTTCTCATTGTATGTCGTGGGTTAGTGTTTATACAAATTGTCTATCTCTGATTTTGGCGCATAGACGTAATTACCAATCTGCCTTGTTGGAATAGAATATTTGCGAATATGCAGATATACAGTACTATCATGGATACCAAACTTCTTGGCTATTTCTCCAATCGTATAACAATCTTCAGGCTCAAGCCGATAAGTCTTTACTTCTGATTGTTTTTCTTTTCTTCTTTCATCGTAAGGACGTAGATCAAAACGTTCTTGTAAATCAGCTTTGCAAATACGTATCATCCTTAGTCCGAGGTTATAATAACGGACTTGTTTATTCCTGATTAAGCGATAAAGGGAATCTCGTCCAATATCAAATAATGCAGTTGCATCAGCTATTGAGAGATAAGGCTGGTTCTTCGGAACTCTCGCAGCCTTTTTCTCTTTTCAATGCATCAATTGTTCTTCCTTTTTCCTTTGTTTGTATGCAGCTTGAGAACAGTTCTTAGAGCAGTATCTGGAGGTTAGCGTCTTTGCAATAAAAGATTTACCGCAAATTTCGCATTTCCGCTCTATTTGAAATTTTGCACTGCCATACTATTTGTATCTATTTGATTATCAATCTATCTTTTAAATTAAGTCGCACTTTATCTCCCTATTAAGTCGCGACACAAATATGGTACAAATATAAGCACAAAAACGATTAAAAACGATAAGATTTAATTATTATTAAGAAATAAAAATCCCAGCAACTTATTATGTTACTGGGACTTACTTATTTTTATTTAGCGTTTGTTAGCGCTTTTACTTCACTTCCTCAAAGTCTGCATCTTGGATGGTGTCATCCTGCTTTGGCTGTTCCTGCTGACCAGCATCTGCGCCTGTTGAGGACCTGCCTGCTGACCGCCCGCTTGGCTGTACATCTGCTGTGATGCTGCCTGCATAACGGTGTTGAGGTTGTTGATAGCTGTGTCGATGGCTGCAACGTCAGCTGACTTGTGAGCATCCTTGAGCTGCTGGAGAGCAGACTCGATACCTGACTTCTGGTCGGCTGGAATCTTATCACCGTTGTCCTTCAAGAAGTTCTCGGTGGTGAAGATCATTGAGTCAGCCTGATTCAGCTTTATCAATCTTCTCACGCTCTTCTTGTCGTTCTGCGGCATTCTGCTCAGCCTCAGCCTTCATACGGTTGATTTCGTCCTCGCTCAAAACCACTTGAAAGCCTCGATGCGGATGCTCTGCTCCTTACCTGTTGCCTTGTCCTTAGCAGATACGTTAAGGATACCGTTAGCATCGATGTCGAATGTTACCTCTATCTGTGGGAACACCACGACGAGCTGGAGCAATACCTGTCAGGTTAAACTGACCGATAGACTTTATTCTGTGCTGCCATCGGACGCTCACCCTGCAGAACGTGGATAGTAACCTCTGTCTGGTTGTCGGCTGCGGTGAGAATACCTCACTCTTCTTGCAAGGGATGGTAGAGTTGGCATCGATGAGCTTTGTCATCACACCACCCATAGTTTCGATACCGAGGGTCAATGGAGTAACGTCGAGCAATACGATGTCGCCTACACCGCTCTCCTTATTAAGGATAGCACCCTGGATAGCTGCACCAACAGCAACCACCCTCATCTGGGTTAACACCCTTTGAAGGCTCTTTGCCGAAGTAGTTCTTTACCAAGGTCTGCACTGCAGGGGATACGGCTTGAACCACCCACGAGGATCACCTCATCAATATCTGATGTCTGCAACTTAGCGTCGCGGATAGCATTCTGGCAAGGAACAAGACAAGCCTGGATAAGGTTGCGTGCCAGCTGCTCGAATTGCGCACGGGTCAATGTCTTTCACCAGGTGCTTTGGAACACCGCCCTCAGCTGTGATGTATGGCAGGTTGATTTCAGTAGAAGAAGAGCTGACAACTCAATCTTTTGCCTTCTCAGCAGCCTCCTTCAAACGCTGCATAGCCATCGGATCCTTTGTCAGGTCGATACCCTCATCAGCCTTGGAAGCTGTTAGCGAGCCAGTCGATGATTACCTGATCGAAGTCGTCACCACCCGAAGTGCGTGTCACCATTGGTAGAAAGCACTCGAACACACCGCCACCGAACTCAAGGATAGAGATATCGAACGTACCACCACCAAGGTCGAACACGGCAATTTTCATATCCTTGTTCGCCTTTGTCAACACCAGTAAGCAAGCGCTGCGGCAGTAGGCTCATTCACGATACGCTGTACATTCAGTACTGCAATCTGACCCAGCCTCCTTGGTAGCCTGACGCTGTGAGTCGGAGAAGTATGCCGGTACTGTGATGACGGCATCCGTCACCTCCTGACCGAGGTAGTCCTCAGCGGTCTTCTTCATCTTCTGCAGAATCATTGCAGAAATTTCCTGCGGCGTATATTTGCGGTCGTCAATCTGTACACGTGGATAACCACCCTCATTGACCACCTTGAACGGAACACGCTCTGCTTCCTTCTTACTCTGGTCGTAAGTCTCACCCATGAAAACGCTTGATAGAGTAAACGGTCTTCTGCGGGTTGGTGATGTACCTGACGCTTAGCAGGGTCGCCCACCTTCCGCTCGCCGCCGTCAACGAAACCTACGACAGAAGGTGTCGTACGCTTTCCCTCGCTGTTAGCGATTACCACTGGCTCGTTGCCTTCAAATACAGAAACACAAGAGTTTGTTGTTCCTAAGTCAATTCCAATAATCTTTCCCATAATCGTATATTCTTTTTATTATTATTTACTATTTAAATACTATAACACGCTGTTCTTCAAGACAGCCGAAGCTATCTCGCTGGGCTAGATTAGCTAGCTTTCACAGCGTCATACGCCTACTATTAGACAAAGGATGTGCCAATGGCATAAGACTGACATATTGGCAGAAATAGAGAAAAGCATTGGATGTAATTAAAAACAGATTCGTTCGAGTTACGAGTAGACTAATTGACAAGTTAACGAGTTTACGCCGCAAAGTAGGGACAGACGCCCTCGTCTGTCCACTAAACCTCCCTATTTCTTCGTGAAAAATATCCCTTATGAGGAAAGATGAAGGTTTCTATCCCAACCTTGCCGCATTACATTCAATAGAGGTAAATAATGGGTGGTATCAAAGAGAGCTTTCCTCAATGCAAGAAAAGGCTCTCTTGGTATCAAGGAAAGGCTTTCTTTAAATTTAAGAAAGGCTCTCTCGAACTCAAGAATAGGGTTCAGTTATAAAGAAATGGATTTGTTTTATTTGATTACAAACTTGTAAATCCCATTCTGACGAGACCCGACAACAGCAGTATTGCCACTGCTATAGGTGAAGACTCAAAGTTGCTTGCTACATGATGCTTATATAGTAACTCTCCATTCTTTGCCCTTATAAGATAGACTGTACCACCTGAATCACCTGTAAAGATGAACTGTTCGCCCTTTTCATTCATATATCCAATGGGCGATGACCATGCAAATTGATTCAGACGGGTTGTATAAGCAATCTTGCCATCGGTGGTATTAAAGGCTACTAACTGACCTGATGACTTACCCTTCCCATCGGCTCCATTACGGCAGATATTGGCAAGATTAACCCTTTCGCATCTCCTCTGCCTAACAAAAGGGTACAATACATTCCACCATCAAGTACTTTCTCCCCTATTTTTATTCGATTACAAAGAATCTTCTGCTCTATATCTTTTTCACCAGTTAAGCCATTGAGCTTAACGAGTAACAAGTCCCAGTCATTCCTTGTTTGTCTACTTCACAGCCGCAATATATATAAGGTGTACTATTCTCAACCTCACAGACAATTGTACCATCAATGTCATCATGGTTATCGTAATACCAAACTGGCTTCATGGTGTTAAGGTTTACACAGATAATACTACCATGATTATCACCAAACCAACCATAAGTTACGATAGGCACAAAGGCTGTTTTCAATACCAGGGGCAGAGCCATTGATGGTGTAACGCAATGCGCTAACAAGTTTCAAGTGCCCTTGCTTACGGCTATACTTGTATAAACTGCCATCTTCACCAGGCCAGAAAAGATATCCACCAACCTCTATAGGCGATGCATCAGACGCATACCAATGACGTAAGGCACGTGAGTCACGATCAATGAATTGCGATTCTTTGGTTTTGTTCAAATCGATTACTAACCGTCCAATTGGTAGGTGATTAGGGATGCCCTGACCTATGTATAAGTTCTTGAAGAAAGGGTCAATAGAGGATGTCCCTTTAATCGTGTTATGCACATCTACGGATGGTCTTGAAGCCTTACCCAGTAGTAAAGTCAATGAAATAAGTGCGACTGCAAAGGGATGACAGGATGATTTCATTACTCTTACTAAGATACAATGGCTGTCCTGTCCAGCCACTTCCACCTCCCCAGACACCAAAGCGTGTGTGTTCTGTGTTATAGTAGGTATCAAACTTCCAGGCTACTTCTATGGTATCAGGAGTGCCCTTCACCATGCTCCGAAAGTCCGCATTGCGCATTGGATTCTTACGGAATGTGAGGATATCAACACTTTTCGTAATCAGAAATCTTTCCTTTCAACAGACTCTCCGAATTGCCCTCTGCATCTATAGACCACTTTAATTTATTGGCAGAAGCACACATTGTATCTGCCAAGTAATGGTCTTCTATATTTGATTCAACAGCAACGGAATCTGTAAGTGGACTTTGAGTTTCAACCTTTCTTAGCATCGTGACAAGATAAGGCTGTCACCAGTAAGGATACAGCCAACACCGTTTGATAGTAATTGCGAGGCTTCACGTTATATTATTTTAGGGTTTTAATCATAGTTATCAATTAATCATTATCATACATTTGGGGCAAGTTCTTTAGGTTTTGATAGGTTGACTTTATGTCGTCCCAAGTGATATCGAAATCTTTATCTATCGTCTTTTGGTTTGTCATTCAATGAGTGAGTAATCAGCCAATCGTATGTTTTTTGGAGATAAAAAACACGTGCCAAGATTCCATGACTACCACCTTGTAAGCCAATCATAACGCAGTAATTGATCACGATGATTGGCTTGTAAATAATTGACAACACGCTTTGATTCGTTTATAGAAATGGCTCTGTCGGCTGTTCCATGCATAATCCAAAGGGGTACTTCACCGAGCCCATCCATGTTTTTTAACGTCGTTCCGCCACACAAAGCCATACCGGCTGCAATCTTATTAGGGTATGTTCCAACGAAATCCATTGTACCATAACCACCGAGACTCATACCTAGGACGTACACACGACTTGCATCAATGGAATAGTGAGACTTCATCCATTCCAATATATTATTTAGTTTCCTTGGACTCCAAGAACCACCCGGATTTTGTGGAGCAACCACGAACATGGGGATAATCTTACCCTTGTCAATAGCATCAAGGACGCCATAACGCCTCACTTTGTTCAAGTCTTTCCCACAGAGACTAGCACCATGTAGGAAGATAATAAGCGGTAACGGATGCTTGTTCTCCTTGTATTCATCAGGCGTATATATCCAAAAGTTATAGCCATCGGGAACGGCATTATATTTCGTTTCAAACTGTCCTTCTGGTCTAATCTGTGCCCGAAATATTCAATGTAAAGAGCAACATTATTATAGAAAAAGCGTACTTTACCATATCATTCTATAATCTTATATGAATATTTGTAAATAGTTAGTAAGTATCAGAAATACTTATATTTAGTCTTGAGATTACAAAGTTACAAAGAAAAACTTACATACATCAAACCTCCAAAAGGAAACTTATAGAAAAAAAGTAGGGGTAAACCTCTTATCTGGTCTACCCCTACTAATATTCTTGTTTAATAATTAGCTATATTCGAGCTAATCGATTAACTTGATTACTTTACGTAAACAACTGCCAAACGGTTAGATGTTACACCCTGTACGCCTTGACCCTTAGCCTCGTCAACAACAACGCCACGACCCTCAAGGTACTTAGCTACAATGTTTGCACGATTCTGTGATAGACGATCATTGAATTCCTTTGAACCTTCTGGAGAAGCAGTACCAACAATCTGTACGTGACGACCAGACTTAACAGAGTCAAGTGCCTTCTTAGCTTCGTTAGTGAGGAAGTACTTGCCTTGAGCGAATGTTACAAATACTAAGTTATCAATGCAAAGAGTCTGAGTTGTCTGAGTTGGAACCTCCTTAACAACTTCTTTAACAACCTCCTTAACAACCTCTTTTGGCTTAGCGTTCAACTGATCACGGAGAGAGTTAATCTCATCGTTCAACTCACCAACATTCCAAACCTTGAAGTTATGAGTACTGTTAGAAGTCTTGAACTTGTAGTTCAAAACCAACGAAGAGACCAAGCTGAGCAGCCTGACGACCGAACTGGATAGCATCACCAGGACCATGTGTAAGGTTCCAAAGGATTGCTGGCTCTGCATAAAGCTGCCATGCTCTGTCCTTACCAAGGTTATAAGCGAATGTAAGACCAGTCTTTGCTGTTAACTCTGTATCATCACCTACATTGTTAGCCTGAATGAGGTTATTATCACCGAAAGTAATCCAGTAGCCGATACCAGCCTCTGCACCTACTTCAAAACGACGCTCTGGATTGTAATCACAGAACAAGTTTGTGAAGTTGATAGTACCATTCAAACCGAGGTTAAGACCACGAACGATAGTGTGGCTATTAGCAAAACCCTAAAGAACCAGTCTGCCCAACGGTTATCACCGAAGAAAGCAAGACCTTCGAGGTTAGCACCATAAACTGGGCTAAACTGCTTACCTAATTTCAGACCTGCAGCAGCGTTAAGAGGAGCAAAGTGCTTGAAACTCATAGGACCCATTACACCGCCCTCAACACCCTAAATAGACGTTATCAAATGGCTTAGCTTTCTCATAAGCTACTTGAGCCTGCATACTACTAATGCCCATTGTGAGCATTGAAAGTGCAATCAAAAACTTTTTCATAAATGCTTAATATTAATGTATTGATTTTTAGCGATCTCTAATTCTAGGGTGCAAAGTTAGTACTGAATAGACCATATCTTTTTCAGAAAAATATTGGTTTCTTTTAAAATATAGACATATACTTGCTATTTTTGATATGACAACCATTAAGAAATACAGAAAAACAATAAATAGAATGCCATTATCTATTATTTAATATTTAATTAAAGTAGACTTATCCTCAACCTCTGCAGTTCTATCCACTAGAGAAAGTATCCCCTAATATTAACGAAGTGCTTTTGTTTGATTCAGAGAAGGCTCTCTTCATATCGAAAGAAGCGTTCCTCTATTGAAGGTCTTATAGGCTTAGAACATGACATAGAACATCAAGGCTTTAATATCTATCTCTCATTTGGTTTGAATAATCTTATTGAATCTAAAGGAAATCTGTTTTTACTGTCACTCCTATCACTCTTTTAATATCAACAAAACACTGATAACTAATATGTTAGTATAAATGTTAAAAGTGACAGCAAACTAAAATTAAGTAAATTAGGGTTTTATAAGGGTAAAATAAATGGGAATATAGGATAAAAGCCATCAAGGAAGAGACATCCTTAGACGCTTATTTCATCTTAAAAAAACAACGTAATATATAAAAGAAGGAGTGTGTCGTTGCTATACTGACACACCTTCTTTAATTATCTCCCTATTTGCATAATTACATAATTGTAGTTATAATCAACCTTATTAAATAAGCCCTTTCTTTCTTACAAAGGGATATTCCTCAAAGGCATATAATACCGTTGAGAGATAACGCTCACCCGTATCTGGGAGCAAAAGTAACGATTCTTTACCTTTATTCTCGGGCGTTTTGCAAGTTCACTAGCCGCAAAGACAGCTGCACCTGATGATATACCAACAAGTAAACCTTCGCTTTGTGCCAACTGACGACCCCGTGAGTATCGCTTTGGTCATTATCGACTTGGAAGATTTCATCAACGTACTTGCTGTTGTATGTAGAAGGTATAAAACCAGCGCCAATGCCCTGTATCTTGTGAGGGACCACTTTGTCCGCCGCTTAGCACGGGGAGATGTTGTTGGCTCCACAGCAACGACCTTTACATTCGGATTCTGCTCCTTCAAATACTTGCCAACACCGCTTATTGTACCTCCAGTTCCTACACCGGCAACGAAGATATCAACCGCTCCTCCGTATCACGCCATATCTCTTTACCAGTTGTCGCATAGTGTTTCTGCGGATTAGCTTGGTTCTCGAACTGCTGAAGAATAATGCTCCTGGAATCGAATCGCGCAATTCCTCCGCTGCTTTGATAGCCCCTTTCATACCCTCTTTACCGCTCGTCAACTTCACAGTAGCACCATAAGCCTCACAAGGTTACGGCGTTCTATGCTCATTGTTTCCGGCATAGTAAGGATGAGTTTATAGCCCTTCACTGCTGCTACTAATGCCAAAACCAACTCCCGTGTTACCACTCGTTGGCTCGATGATAGTGGCTCCTGGCTCAGAAGTCCTTTATCTTCTGCATCCTCAATCATCGCTAGTGCAACACGATCTTTGACGCTTCCACCAGGGTTAAACGATTCTATCTTTGCTATAATTGGCTGCTCAAGTCCTTTCAAAGAAGAGAACTTATTTAATTCCAACAAGGGTGTATTCCCAATCAGTTCTGTGAGTTTTCTTTTGCAAATCTTTGTCATATCCGTTACCTTTTAATTATTCGTTTCATCTACCAATCAAAACACTTATCACCGCAAGTTCTATGTGTTTTTGTTTCTTTTTCACAGGTGCAAAGTTACGGAGAAACATTGGTCTTTAAAATACTCACTTTGTGTTATTTCGCATACCACAATTATGGTATTTACGTTAAAAAGAGCCTTTTTCTATCGTCAAACAGATAAAAAGCACTATATTTTGCGATAGTGTTATAATACTACAGAAAAGCCTTATGCAGAAATATGCCAATTATATAGAAGAGATTGAAATCGACTCCTTTGGAGTGGAAAAGAAGCACATTCGATGGACATTAGACCGGCAGGTTAATATCTTAAGTGGTATCAATGGCGTAGGAAAGAGTACCATTATAAATAAGGTGGTACGCTCTTTTTCACAAGGCGGAGAGTTCCCAGTCATCTACTGAAGGGATGTTCGGTTGAAAGTGAACCCTTCCGATGCCAAATGGATACGCTATGATATTATCCGTTCGTTCGATCGTCCGCTGTTAAATTCGGATAGTGTTAGTAAGATGGATGGCAATCTTTCCACCGAATTAGACTGGCAGCTCTTTCAGTTGCAACGCAAGTATCTGGATTACCAAGTGAACATTGGCAACCGAATCATTGCTACTCTACAGAGTGGAAAACCTCATGCTACGGAAGAGGCACAGCGTATCTCCCTTCCCAAAAAGCGATTCCAAGATATGATAGACGACCTCTTCACCGAAACAGGAAAGACTATCATTCGCACGGAGAATGAGATTCGTTTCTCACAGATAGGCGAAACGCTCTATCCTTATCAGCTCTCAAGCGGAGAGAAACAGATATTGGTTATCCTCTTGACAGTGCTCGTTGAAGATAATAAACCATACGTTCTCTTTATGGACGAACCCGAGTTAGCCTGCACGTAGACTGGCAGAAACGACTAATTGACCTCATTCTCGAACTGAATCCCCAATGTTCAAATCATCCTAAGTACGCATAGTCCGGCTGTGATAATGAATGGTTGGATAGACCGAGTAACGGAAGTTTCGGATATTACTGACAAATAATAGCAAGGGAAGGAGGCACTATGAGCAGACGACTCCGCGACAATCTATCATCGGCATACATCAATGCTGCCAATCAACTTAATGGTAAGCATGCACGCAGAAAGATTATTGCATACGTCGAGGGCATACGATGATATCTTCTTTTGGAGGACGGTGTTAAGTGGCTTCGAAAGCAATGATCGCTTCTTTTGAAGTTATGCTTCGTCACGCTGAACCTAACGAAAGGGAAAAAGTCGGTGCTTATGAATCTTATTTCAAATCAAATGGGAGAGAACATGATAGCGTGCGTTGATGCGGATTATGACTATCTTTACAAGGCGAAACAGCTACTTTACACAAGTCATCACTAACCCTTACGTCTTTCATACCTATGCTTATGCCATTGAAAAACCTACAGTGTTACGCCCAAAGTCTGCATGATGAGCGTAGCTGTTACCCTTAACGACCACGCCATATTTGACTTTGAATCCTTCCTACGCCAATATAGCGAGATAATCTATCCCTCTTTGTTTGGAATATATGGACTTATAGACACCAGAAGTACCGCCAATTCACTATAACCGACTTCAATAGAGTTATCGAAATAGGGACACTTTTTCTATCTATAATGCTGCTGAATCCTTACAAAGACTGCATCATAAGGTACAAAGGAAGATACGCCAATTACAAAAGGAGAACCCTTATGCAAAGGAGGATTACCTACAACTAAAGAGAGAGTTAAGCGCACTTGGGGTTACACCTACTACCACCTATTTATATATACAAGGGCATCATCTCTTCGACAATGTTGTTGTTCCCATCCTTAAACGTGTCTGCGACCGACTGATCAGAGAGCGAGAAGAGGAGATAAATCGCAATGCGGTGCATGATACGCAGCGTCGGAACGAGTTGTCGAGTTACAGTCATAGCGTCGAAACAATCGTTTCCATGTTGAGAAGAAACGTAGGGTACAGAAACGCAGAACCTTTCAGAAAACTGCAAGAAGATGTTAGATTGTTCTTAGAAAGACAATCTACACAAGAAGAAACAACGAACGAATAAGGCGGTAGTATCATCCTTGACACTACCGCCTTACACTTATCTTATCTTAAAAGAATGCTTTTAACTTATCATTTTGTACGTACTTGATAGATGTTACCATCGAAGTACACATCATCTTTGAGTGCATTATCAACATAGATGACCATTCTCTATAAATTGTGCAGCCATGCGTTTGGTTGAAGGATCGAACAGTCCTCTTACCGTACTGTTCCATATAAATCTAACAGCGATCCGATGGCTTGCACCATCGTAAGTAAGGTTTCCTAAATCAGCAAGGAGTGGTACAACATAGAAGCCTGTAGCGGTTGGCTTCGCCCAATAAATACTAAATTTGAACTTCAAATCCTGTGCTGGTAAAGTCTCAATAGCCTGCTTTAGGCTCGCATTCTTTACACTCTTTGCGAGATACTTAGTAGGGAATTGCTTTACAAGTAAGCATGTATCTGATGTCATCTCCCAATGAATATCGGTTGAATCTGTCTTTGTCCAGCCACCTGTTTGTTGGTTACGACTAAAGCAGATGAGCTTTCCTTGATAGTTACCTTTCATAACATTAAAGGCTGCATCTCTCTCTTCCTTTGTTGGAAGTTGGGGTCTACCGCTATCGTCACCATCGCCAAGGCAAGATGTTAAAGACACTGTCGTAAGGAGCACAATAAGTAACAGTAATAGTTTATTCTTCTTCATTTTATTATGTTTTAGTTAGTTTCTTTATGCAAAAAGTGATTGTTGGCAAAGTTACACATTCATTATTTATTACAGAACAAAATACTGTTAAATAAAATGTAAAACACTGATTGCTTTATCCTCAAAAAAAGCCTCAACTACAAGCATATAGATTGGAAAAGTCCATTCCAACTGGCTTCCGTTAGGAACTCTTCCCCTTAGAGGAGGCAGGGTGGGGTTTCCAAACAAGGACTTCTACCTCGACTTTATGACGATCCACTAGCCTACAAATAGCACTGTTCACACTCCTCTCCACTCGAAGAGAGTATGGGGGTAAAGCCCTTCTCTCCTCTTTGGGAAAACTATGAGAGATTATCGAAGTTCGGAATAGTTTCGAGAGACTATCGCAAGATCCACTTCCCATGCTCTTTCACCATCGGAACAACCACCTGCTCCGTGGTTTTATCACCATAATAGAAGAGGAGGAAGACGCTGGCAGTATTGTCCTTAGCAGAGAAATGGGATGCTCCGAGCGTTATGGAGTCTATCCCATGATGCACACTATCTTGCTGAGCCACAAACTGCTTAAGATTGAGCAATAGCTGCTTTCTGTAATTATCAGGCAGGTTATTGGTTCGATTCTCATTATTGAGGAACGCCTCGTAATCGCCTTTTAGGAGTTGCTCGTAATAGTGTTTAGCCGCTTTGGCAGCTAGTTTTCCTTGATCAACATTCTTCTTCTTCTCACCGCAAGCTGCTAATAGTAATGCAACAGCAATGAGAATACTTAATGATACCTGCTTCATAGACATTCTATTTACCAATTACTTTTGACGAATGAAGATGTTGATGGGGCAACCATGTAGGTTCCAATTCTCACGTAACTTATTCTCTAAGAATCGACGATACTGCTCCTTAACATATTGCGGAAGGTTCGCATAGAAGACAAAGGATGGTATCTGTGTGTTCGGAAGCTGTGAACAATACTTTATCTTGATATACTTGCCCTTGACAGACTGTGGTGGGGTAACCTCAATGATAGGTAACATAACCTCATTCAACTTGGTTGTTCCAATATGAATCTTACGATTCTGATAGACCTCCTTAGCCGTCTCTAACACCTTAAAGATGCGCTGCTTAGTGAGTGCGGAAGCGAAGATAATAGGGAAGTCAACGAATGGTGCCATACGACTACGGATAGCATTAACGAAGGTGTCGATGACCTTTTGGTTCTTATCCGGCACCAAATCCCATTTATTAACCACGACAACAAGACTCTTATTATTACGCTGAATCAGCTGGAAGATATTCATATCTTGCGACTCAATACCACGTGTGGCATCCAACATAAGAATACATACATCGGCATTCTCAATACTTCGGATGGAACGCATCACACTATAGAACTCGAGGTCTTCCGTTACCTTATTCTTACGTCGAATACCCGCTGTATCAACGAGATAGAAGTCGAAACCAAACTTAGTATAGCGTGTATAGATACTATCGCGAGTGGTTCCTGCGATCTCTGTCACGATGTTACGATCCTCACCAATGAAGGCATTAATGATGCTAGACTTACCTGCATTAGGTCGACCAACGACTGCGAAGCGTGGGATGTCTTCGTCGATTGTCTCATCAGGTACATCCTTCAGTTTATCAAGGAGCGTATCGAGCAAGTCGCCCGTGCCACCTCCTGTGGCTGCACTAATACATATTGGATCACCTAGACCGAGCTTATAAAACTCAGCAGCTTGGTAATATTCTCCGCTATTATCCACCTTATTAGCAACGAGAAACACGGGGAGTTTCGTGCGACGAAGTATCATGGCAACATCTTCATCCCAATCAGTAACACCCGTCTCAGTATCTACTAAGAACAGGACGAGGTCGGCCTCTTCGGTTGCAACTAACACTTGCTTACGGATTGCATCCTCGAATACATCATCCGATTTAACTACCCATCCGCCCGTATCAACAACGGAAAACTCGCGTCCATTCCACTGACATTTACCATACTGACGGTCGCGCGTTGTGCCTGCCGTATCGCTCACAATAGCGTGACGAGTTTGGGTTAAACGATTAAAAAGAGTGGACTTACCAACGTTAGGGCGTCCCACAATAGCTACTAAATTTGCCATTTTTTTAATTGGTCTTTTTCCTCCTCATAACTCAGCTCTAACATTGATAAATACATTATGAAAAGGCGCCGGATGTGGTCAGGCATCCGATGAATATTTGCCGAGGATGACCATTCCCCAGCCCTCACAGTATGTGAGAGTAAACCCTACTAAGCAGTCAGGGCGATTGTCTTCTTATTATCAAGGGGGCTATTAGCCTAATTGAGCCTATTAACCTTATTAGGCTAATTAGCTCAATAACCTTATCCTCCCATCTCTCCCCCCTTTCACAGGAGTTGGAGGGGCTTTTACTCTGGATTATAACCAAAGTTATTCAATTCCTTCTGAGAGTTACGCCAATCCTTATCAACCTTAACAAAGGTTTCTAGGAATACCTTCTTATCAAAGAAACGCTCGAGACTCTTTCGTGCTTCTGTTGAGACTTTCTTCAGTGCCATACCCTGATGACCGATGATTATACCCTTCTGACTGCTACGTTCCACATAAATGATAGCATTGATATGAATCTGTCGATCGTCTTCCTTAAAACGCTCAACAACAACCTCAACAGAGTAAGGTACCTCCTTATCATAGTAACGGAGTATCTTCTCACGGATAATCTCCGACACAAAGAATCGGGCTGGCTTGTCCGTTAATTGGTCTTTGTCAAAGAACGCAGGACTATCTGGTAACAACTCATGAATACGCTTCATTAAGATGTCTGTACCAAACTTATTCTTTGCAGAGATAGGGAGTATTTCAGCATTCGGGAGTAACTTATGCCACCGTCCCACAAGGTCGCCAAGTTTCTTCTGGTCGCTATCATCTATCTTGTTAATAAGCAGAATGACAGGGATTGTCATCTTTGAGACTTTCTCCAAGAAGTCCATATTCTTCTCTGGGTCTTCAACAACATCTGTCACATAGAGTAGGATGTCAGCATCAGCTAAGGCTGATTCAGAAAACTGAAGCATCATCTCCTGCATCTTATAATTAGGCTTCAATACGCCTGGCGTATCAGAGAACACAATCTGAGAATCATCCGTATTAACAATACCCATAATGCGGTGACGTGTTGTCTGTGCCTTTAAAAGGTAGCAATACTAAGTTTCTCACCAACGAGCTGATTCATTAGTGTGCTCTTACCAACGTTCGGGTTGCCAACAATGTTTACGAATCCTGCTTTGTGCATAATTGATATCTACCTCCTTTCTATGGGATAGTTGCGAAATATTTCATTAATATGCAAGGCTTTTTAAAAAGTAGAAGTGTATTAGGATTAACGCTCTTCACTCCCTAAGCCCATTAACTCCTAAAAAAACGCATCAATCTTATAGGAAAAGAAAGATGCGTTTTTATTATATGATAACTTAGAGTCTTATTTCTTAACCGCTGCTGAATTTCCGTCGTATGCCCACTTATAATAAGAAGCACCATTGACGAAACCAGCTCCGAATGCCGTAAAGATGATGTTATCACCTTTCTTTAGCTGTGACTCAAAATCCCCAAAGAACGAGAGGCATGCAGGCCGCACTGGTATTACCATATCGCTGGATATTTACCAATACCTTCTCCATTGGAACGCCAATACGCTTTGCGACTGCTTCTATGATTCGTAAGTTAGCTTGATGACAAACAACGTAATCAACGTCATTCTGTGTCAAACCATTACGCTCAAGCAATGCTGCACAATCATCACCCATTGCTGTTACAGCATAGCGGAAAACTGTGCGACCTTCTTGATAGGTATAATGCAAACGATGGTCTACCGTAAAAACGAGATGAAGGACATACAGAACCGCCTGCCTTAACATGCAAGAAAGGAAGTCCCTTACCATCTGTGCGATGATAAGAATCTATCAAACCGATTCCCTCCTCTTCTGTACCTTCAACCATAACAGCACCCGCACCATCACCGAAAAGCGGACATGTCGCACGATCACGATAATCAGTAATTGACGACATCTTATCTGCACCAATAACGATAATACGCTTATGGCGACCCGCTTTGAATCATGTTGCAGGCTACATCAAATGCATACATGAAACCACAGCAAGCTGCAGCAAAGTCAAATGCGAAAGCATTCTTCAAACCTAACTTACCTAATACAATTGATGCTGTAGAAGGATGAGGATAATCAGGGGTCGTAGTGGCTACAATAACAGCATCAATGCTGTCTGGGTCTGCACCAGTCTTCTTCATCAGAAGCTTTAGCAGCCTTTCGAGCCATATAAGAAGTGCCAAGTCCCTCCTCTGTCAGGATTCTGCGCTCCTTAATACCTGTACGTGTGGTAATCCACTCATCATTGGTATCAACCATGCGCGACAATTCCTCATTGTTGAGGACATAGTCTGGCACGTAACCTGCGACACCCGTTATGATCGCATTGATTTTACTCATATTTATTCAGCTGTTTCCTTTACGACAGCAACTTTACCACGATAGTAACCACAAGTAGGGCAAACTGTGTGGTAAACATAATAAGCACCACAATTAGGGCATACTGCCAATGTAGGAGCTACTGCCTTATCGTGAGTTCTTCTCTTGAGTGTACGAGTCTTTGACTGTCTTCTTTTTTTGGATGTGCCATAATTCTTTAAACGTTTAATATATTATTCTTTCAATTTTAATAGAGCTTCCCAGCGCGGATCCATTGGTGTGTCGTCTTCCTCCTGACCACTTCGGGTGGCAGAGTACTCTTCAAGAGTACGTATCATGGCAGGGTTGCATTTTCCAGGTGCATGCACATGCCTGATAGGGATTGCGAGAGCTATGAATTCGTAGAGGTACCATGTAATATCGAGTATTCCTTCGTCCTCAGCCACCATTACAAGGTCTTCCTCTTCTGAGTTTTCTGTTCCTAATTTTCACTTCGAGACGTTGTGTTGTCTCTATGGACTGCTCCATTAAGTCAAGACAGATATCACATGGAACCATTACCACGCCTGTCTCATGGAAGTCCAGGGTAAAGAAATCATTTCCTGTACGCATAATATCCAATAAAACACGCACTTTCCCCTGACTCACTTCAGGAGCTTCAACTAGCCTTAAAGTAAGTGTCATCAAGGTCAAACTCAAGGTGATTAGCACCTTCATTAAGACCTTTCAAGTCGATTTTAAGGGTTTCTAAGTCCATAATCGGGTTGCAAAGTTACGAATATTTTTCTGATTATAAGCAAATTATAAGTAAAAAAGTAAACGTATATAAGAGTAACACCTCATAGAAAGGATATACACTTTATCGCTAATATCTAGCTATAATAGCATTATAGAAGTCACACGTCTAAATATTAAAAGAGGATTTCTAATCCTTCTTCAATTCAATTCTAAACGTAGTACCTTTCCCTAACTCCGAGCTTTTCACAAAAGATCTTACCATGATGATAATCTTCAACTATACGTTTAGCAAGACTTAATCCAAGTCCCCAACCGCGCTGTTTTTGTTGTAAAAACCTGGACGGAATACATTCTTAATATTCTTTTTCTTTATACCTTTACCTGTATCAGATATTTCAACAACAACTTTATTCTCAAGTTGTTCAAGATGAAGGACTATTTGTCCACATTCTCCTCCCATCGCATCCACAGCATTCTTACAAAGATTCTCTATAACCCATTCAAATAACGAAGCATTTCATTTTTTTATTATAATGTCTTCGTCAGGTAAATCTGCTATCATCTGTATTTTTCTTAGAAGTGCGACGATCCATATAGTCAACAACATGGTATAAGACCTCATTCATACTAGCTGGGACAGGTTCTGGAATAGAACCTATCTTAGAAAAAAAGCGATCTGCAACAAGCTGTAATCTCTGCACGTCCTTATCTAATTCTGGGAGTAATTTATCATTAGGGATATGATTCCTTCAAAATAGCTAACCACGCCATTAAAGAGGATATAGGAGTACCCAACTGATGGGCTGTTTCTTACTTAAACCCACCCAAACCTTATTCTGTTCAGCTCTTTTTAGATGTCAATAATGCAAAGATAGCAACTACAACAAAAAGCATTACAACACCTAACTGAATATAAGGATAAATAGCTATTCGTCTCAACATGAGTGATTCATCATAGCAAACTTCTATATAATCATTATGATTATTTGCCAATGGAATTCGAATAACTTGCCCTGCGGCTTTCATCTGCTGTGCTACTTTATTTACATATTTCACACTATCAGATTTATTACTAGCACTGATTTTCACATTTCGATACTCCGTGACCATACCATCCTTGCCAAGAACAACCACAGGTATCGTATTATTCTCATCTAAAACTTTTAATACTAAACTAAGGTCAGCATTATCATCAGCTTCACTCAAAGTCCTCATAGCTTCAGCCCAAACCTCCATCTTACTTCTTTCTTGTTGCGCCAAATCACGTATCAAAGAATGTGAGATAAGCAAAGAGGCAACAGCAATAAAAATTGCTGCCAAAACTAATAATATCTTTACCTGTCTGATTCTATCTGTCCATTGCATACATCTCTCATAACGGCAACATGGGCAAATTATTGCATAACGTCAAGAAACGATGACGCAAGAAGAATCTGGAGCATCTTCTTAGAGAGAAAGAAATACCTAATTATTTTGTATTTTAGTTTGCTATCACTTTTAACATTCCTCTGTATGATTTTTATAATCAGTGTTTTATGAGAGGTAAAAGGAGTGATAGGAATGACAGCAAAGCCAAATAAGTTTTTCGATAAGTACTTTTATATAGTAATCAAGGTTGAAATGATGTAATTCAAATTTACGATAAGAGAATAATAGCGATATTTGACGATCTTAGATCTTCCAAATGTCCTTTATTTAATAAGTAAGTCTTGGTTCTTAAATCATATCATGGAGTTACTCATAAACGAAAGTAAAATCCTTCTCTGCCGTTAGCGTATTGCCAACAAAACAAGTCTTGCGAGCGATATGCTCAAATTTCTTGCGTTGTTTATCGTCGAATGAAGCCTTCAGATGGAAGGTGATTGGAATACGTGAAACAGCGAAAGTCTCCATATCTTCTTCTATCTGACCAATCTCAGCATAACAACCAGAAAAATCTACATCACCACGTTCTGCTTGCAACCCCATCATCGTCAGCGCACATGCAGCCAGTGAATTACCCAATAACTCAACAGGGTTTTGATTCTCACCCAATCCCCCTACAGCCTTACCAGCATCAGTATTTATGGTTACAGCAGACCTAACGTGTGTTGCTTCAACTCGCCCTTTCCCTTGATAAATTGCTTTTGTAACTGTCATAATTGTATCTTTTTAAATTAGTAATAATACTTCGGTTTGGTTAATAACATCTATATGTTTCGACAAAGGTAGTAAAAGGTAATAGATAAAACAAGGAATTAATTTATTTTGCTGAAAATTAGTTTGCAGTCACTCCCTGTCATTCTTATGGATGTGTAAATGATAGCCCACTTAGTAATTTATCTTTAGATGTTAAAATGATAGTATTAGTTTTTGAAAGTCCTTTACATTCAAAAATTTTCATTATAGAGTAAATAGCCCATTATTATACGCGAGTTCGGGTTAAGAAAGTCCTTTTAAAAGTTGGTAATCTCGTTAGTTTTTTTGTAACTTTATATTTGAAAAATCAACAATTTACAAAAACAACCAATCGATGATTACCAAAGACAAAAGTTACAGAAAAACTTTAGAATGTATAACGATAATCAGCAGAAAGGGTTAGGCGTTTAAGTTTACGTTTACATACTTTCTTGCAGACTGCATGGTGTTTTTCAGCGACATGATACTATCATCATTTCTTTGTTTAGTTTGCTGTCATCTTTATCATCTCCAGTATTATGCTATCCACCAGTCGCTTATGATAGATGTAGGAATGATAGAAGTGAAAGCAAACTTTTAGATTGAAAACGGAAAGAGGGAATCCCTTTCAAGCGTTTTTATAGAGTAATATGTTTATTTTAGGTAAATAAAAAAGGCGACCATCTATTGAGATAGTCGCCTTCTGTTATCTTATCCTTAGAATTCAGCGTTCTTTGGAGTACGTGCAAATGGGATTACGTCACGGATGTTTTGCATACCAGTAACGAAGAGGATGAGACGCTCGAAGCCAAGACCGAAGCCACCATGTGGACAGGTTCCGTATTTGCGAGTATCGAGGTACCAGTCGTAAACCCTCACGTTTCATACCGCGATTATCGATCTCTGCAAGTAACTTGTCGTAATTCTCTTCACGGACAGAGCCGCCAATGATCTCACCGATATGTGGGAAGAGGACGTCTGTTCCCTGCATTGTCTTGCCATCAGGGTTCTTCTTCATATAGAACGACTTGATTTCGCTTGGATAGTCGGTCATGATGACAGGACGCTTGAAGTGTTCCTCAACGAGATAGCGCTCATGCTCACTGCTGAGATCCATTCCCCAACCAGTGATTGGGAACTCGAACTTCACACCATCAGCAACTGCTTTCTGAAGAATCTCTATACCTTCTGTGTAAGTTAGGCGAACAAACTCTTCCTTGAGTACACCCTCCAAGCGAGCAATCAGTCCCTTGTCAATCATCTTGTTAAGGAATTCAAGGTCGTCCTTGCAGTTCTCCAATGCCCAGCGAACGCAGTACTTGATGAAGTCTTCCTCAAGATCCATCAGTTCGTCTTTATCAATAAAGGCTACTTCGGGCTCAACCATCCAGAACTCTGCCAAGTGACGAGGTGTATTAGAGTTCTCTGCACGGAAGGTAGGACCGAAAGTATAGATAGCACCCAATGATGTTGCACCGAGTTCACCCTCAAGTTGACCAGATACGGTAAGGTTCGTGCGCTTACCGAAGAAGTCTGCGCTGTAATCAACTTCACCATTCTTTGCAATGCGATCCAGGTCGAGTGTCGTTACTTGGAACATATTTCCAGCACCCTCGGCATCACTACCCGTAATCAATGGAGTGTGGAAATAATAGTAACCATGGTCGTGGAAGTACTTGTGGATAGCGATTGCCATGTTATGGCGAATGCGGAAGACAGCACCGAAAGTATTGGTACGCAGACGCATGTGACCATACTTTACGCATGTACTCAAAGCTCTGACCCTTCTTTTGCATAGGGTAGTCGCTTGGACAAAGACCATAGATTTCAATCTCTTTACATTGAATCTCTGACGTCTGACCAGCTCCCTGACTCTCTACGAGCGTACCGATAACGCTGATACAAGCGCCTGTTGTAATGCTCTTCAGTTTCTCTTCTTCGATTGTAGTAGGGTCAACAACCACCTGAATGTTCTTGATAGTAGAACCATCATTCAGTGCGATGAAGTCAACAGCCTTGCTACTTCTATGTGAGCGAACCCAACCTTTTACATTAATATCTTTACCAAAGTCGGTGCAAGCAAGTGCATCGACGACTTTTGTTCTTTTCATCTTTGTATTATAATTAGGACTTCTCAACAAGCTCAAAGGAAAAGGAAAAAGGGATAAAGAGGGAATCTCTTTACACATTCTTTCCTTATAAGTTTATTGTAGAAGTCTTTATCCTCGTTTATCCTCTCACATCCCCTCCCTTCGGAGGGGCTTGGGAGGGCTTCTATTCAAACGCACCCATGCGCAGCATATCGACTTCCTTCTCTGTGAGGAAACGCCAATCACCACGGCGCACATTCTTCTTTGTTAGACCAGCGAACTGTACACGATCAAGCTTTACAACACGATAGCCAAGGCTCTCGAAGATACGACGAACGATACGGTTCTTACCGCTGTGAATCTCAATGCCAACCTGTGTCAAGTCGTCAGGACTAGCGTATTCAATAGCGTCAGCCTTTATCTCTCCGTCTTCAAGCTCGATACCATCAGAGATCTTCTGAAGATCGTTTGCTGTGACAGGCTTATCAAGGAATACATGATAAACCTTCTTCTTTAAGAACTTAGGATGTGTGAGTTTAGAAGCAAGGTCGCCATCATTTGTAAGAAGCAATACACCTGTTGTGTTACGATCAAGGCGTCCTACAGGATAGATACGTTCAGGACAAGCACCCTTAACAAGGTCCATTACAGTCTTACGCTGTTGTGGGTCATCGCTTGTTGTAACATAATCCTTAGGCTTGTTCAATAGAACATACACTTTCTTTTCCAATGATACTGGTTTATCCTGAAAGAGTACTACATCAGTACGTAGAAACCTTACTTCCGAGTTCCTTAACTACCTCACCATTAACGGTGACAGCACCTGAAAGGATAAATTCATCAGCTTCACGACGTGAACAGACACCTGCATTTGCAAGATACTTATTCAATCGGATAGGTTCGTTTGGATCGAAGTTCTCTTCCTTATATTCAATGCGTTTCTTCATTGAATACTTTGCATTTGGATCATAATCTGCCGTGCGCTGACGATAACCTCCTTGGTTATAACCACCACGATTATTATATCCACCATGGTTATTATAACCACCGCGATTATTGTACCCACCGCGACTCTGATAGCCTCCACGATTGTTATAACCACCGCGATTGTTATATCCGTTGCGGTTCTGGTAACCACCTTGATGTGGCTGATAGCCGCTCTGGTTTACTTGATAACCATTGTTGTTCTCTTCTCCTTCTGCGTTAGTGTTGTTGTTATAACGTGGACGGTAACCCCTGTGACTGGTACCCACCTTCTTCGTTGTTATAACGTGGACGATAGCCACCCTGCTGTGGTCTGCTTTGATAGCCACCACGACTCTGGTATCCACCTTGACGTGATTGATACCCTCTCTCTTCGCCATTGTTGTTGTTATAACGTGGACGATAACCACCTTGTTGAGGGCGACTTTGGTAACTATTACGATTGTTGTATCCGCCACCATAGTTGTTTTGACGTGGGCGATAACCACCTTGTTGAGGGCGACTACTGCTTTGTAAGCCAGAACCAAAGCCCTCCGGACGGAATCCACCTTCGTTGTTTCCGCCATTAGCCCTATCACTGCTGTAAGCACGTTGAGTGTGAATACGTGGACGTTGTGGGCGTCCTGTGCCACGGTACTCTCTTTGGTAACCACTTTGTTCAGCTGCAGAATAGCCCTCACGGCTATTGTCATTCTGTTCAGACTGAACCTCTTTGTTTTCGAATTCTTCTGCCATAATTGTAGTTTTCTTTAATGTTAACTACTGACCTCACGATCAATGAGTAATAAAGTTTATTATTGTTTTATTCTTATTGTTAGTTAAGGCTCCCATAATAGGAGCTACTCAGTTTTATTAATAATATCTTTTTCTTAGGGTTTTGTTGGTTTTATTAAATTCCTGTATAGTTGTGTGGAGTGATTGCCATGAGCTCTGCTTTCACGCTATCACTGACATTTAACGTCTGTATAAACTCATGAATTGTCTCCTCTGTCATCTTCTTATTGGTGCGAGTGAGAGCCTTTTAATGCCCTCGTATGGATGTGGATAAGCCTCACGACGAAGGATAGTTTGGATAGCTTCAGCTACTACTGCCCATGTATCATCGAGGTCTTCGCGTAGTTTCTCTTCATGGAG
>BNJU01000555.1_pt1 | contig 24711 bp, 21 predicted proteins | sample 8539281 | NCBI WGS metagenome assembly BNJU01 (sample SAMD00202456, study PRJDB9452) | human saliva metagenome | isolation source: human saliva | place: Japan
TACTAACGGGTTATCGTAATCGATGCATTCATTTGGTCCCTTTCTACATAGCTTTGGGAGGTTGGTGCGCCTTGCATGGTGGTCTATATGGAGGTAATATACCAATGGCGAGGCACAACGTACAAAATGAGCCCGAGTGGGCTCATACTGGCTGAGTGGATGATTACCATAAGTTTAGTATTACTTCTCATATCTGTGCCTTGCACCATTGCTTGTGGCAACGCCTCATTCGGTATACTCCTAAATGGAGCTACTCGGAGGGTTGTGTATGCTAGGGTTCAGCTTTGGTGCATGCTTGGTTACGCCAAAAGTCCAAATGGAAAAGGTAGAATGCTCTTCATATTTAAATAAGGATAGTTACACTGTGAAGACGCCTTGGTCATCCTGACGCCGACATATCCCTGCCTCCCTAATATTGAGAATACAAGAATCTGTGGCTCTTATTTTCTTTTCTGAGCTCTTGGTTTACCTGCTGACTTGGAACAGTGTTCTGTGAGATCGTGAAAGTGTAGTGAGAAAAATCGCATATATAGTATCAGGTACAGGCTTGCTAGTATCAGATGGGAAGAAAGTACGCTGAAGAAGGTTTTATGTATGCTAGATACTTTATTCTCAGCAAGCAGTTATTGTGTTTATGTACTCCTATTGTATTATCTGTGTTCTGTGGCGAAAAGCGATAGCACTGATATCTCGGGCTTATTATTGGGACCATATATTTGCAAGATACTATAAACGTATGTGAGAGGAAAGATTAAAGCGACGTATTATGAGCGGAACGCTTCGAACAGGCGTACCTGCTTCCACACTCTGATCTATGAGCGAGTGAGGCTATTACTTATAAAACATATGTGGGTGAGCCCGTAGTGGTACCGCATTTCACTACAACGTTTAATGGTAGAGCCATGATAGATGAACAGTTGTCTATTCACTATCCATTGATTTGGAGGAAATACGATGAACAGCAAAGGTAATCATGAAGGCTTTTATATTGTACTCGACCCTTATTAGTATGACGATTTCTGTTATCGTCCTTACCTTGTCTTAAGCATTGTATTCTATGCGGTTGTGTAGGACGCCAAATTACTAGATAGCGTAGCGATGATGGAGGATGGTCATATACGGCTTTATGGTGGTAGCTCAAATGATATGGAATCCCGTAGAGGCTACCGCAGAATGGAATATAGAACATATATTCTATGATACAAAAGCGTACGACCTTGACCAAAGACAGTGCTCTTTACAGAAAACTCACGGATGGTAGCCTACAACAGCGATAGTGGTAGTCGCATCATAGGAGACAAAGAAGACAAGCGTAATGTAGGGTAGCCGCAGGAACACCACTGGTCTAGATAGTACAGTTCATCTGCGATGGTACATTAATAATCCTTTTACCAATAATAGGCTCTATACTAGCGGATGTGGTGGATTTAGCTCATGTGAGTACCGCTAGGGCGATGAAGTGCTGTTTATGATTGGTATATGAAAGATAATGAGAGACAAAGCCATGAACGGAGGAGGCCCATAATTGCAGCGCTCTACAACCATATGTAGCTATACTTACGATGTCCCTTATTATTGCTCTTAGCGCTGTAGGAAGCTTCAATGATGAGTCAAAATTTGTGAAAGCCAATGCCGTCGATGAACTCCAGTACAGGAGACTCCATTATGCGGCTCAAGAGAGGAGGCTCATTGGTTTTGTAGGGTATTGTGAGGCAGGTAATGCTTGGGACTCAACAAGAAACTAATAGTGTCAGATGAGGATGTAGAAATTGCGGTGAACGGACCGTTCTATGGATGATCCCATCGATCATGTATATGAGTTGTAGAAATTAAAAGTCAGGGAAATGGTGGTAGCGTTCCATGTGTACTAATACGGTGAATCAAGACAAGAAAGCGTATGCACGTGGGTAAGAGGTAAAAACCTTATTGAGGGTGAGGCTATGAGCACGGAAGAGAAAGGAAATTCATTTCAGGTTGTTTGTGTACACGGACGAGCGCGTAACATGTGTGTGCCGCTCATGGTGAAAACTAAAACAATGATCATTACCGATGCAGTAGAGATGAAACGGGTGGACCCATTGATGAAGACGTTACTGGATTTAGCAAGATCCTATAGTTTAGACAGAAGAGCCACACTATAGCATTGTGGCCTAATATAGATACGCATAGTATGCGTGCTGGCACTATATGAGTCCTCACAATTTTGATAACAGAAGGAATTTAATGAAGTGGAATGTAGAGGATGCACTTTAACTGGTGGAATGGTTTCCAAATGGATTAGCATGTCGTCAGAATATCCAGACATAGTTATCGCTTATGTTTATGGTGAGCCGTGGATCGTCAGCTTCTCTCGAGGCACGTTAAAACAAGGCGTGGAGTACGTGTGCGCCAGTAGATCATTATCGATTTTAGCCCATTCTGTTGTTACTGCTTGATGCGGCGTAGAGTGGGACGGTAACTGGTGTTGTTGAAGAAGGGCTATGCCATCTATGGCTATGGTGGAATGATATATGTATTGACGAATGCTATGGTTCCTAATATTACCGGTAGTGATGTATCCAGAAGCAATGGAAAAGTTAGAAGCTAGTGCAAACATTTGGTATCGATGAAAGTCAAAGGTGTCGCATGTGTACGGTTTGAATACCTTATCTGAGTGAAAGCGAAAATGATATGGAAGAAATAATTTCTATGTATGGTGAGAAAACGAGATATATTCCGTTATTGTTCTTAGGTCGTAGTCGCAATCGTTGCACCAAAGGGCCAAAATTAGATTGGGATATGGCGTTGGTATAGTACGAGGAAGCTTAGATGGATTGAGCTTGGGATGGTAAAAGATAAATGTATATAAATTTATGCCTCGTTCTTTACGATGCGCGCAGTCTACTCTTGCATGTCGGTGCTATCTGTATGGTATAAGTCTTATATATATTATTTTTATGGTGAGGCTTAGTATCTCTATATCTATGTACTGGACTAGTTTTCGTGTATATGATCGGCAAAGGTAAAATATCTAAATGTATGCGAGCCAAGTCCTCAGTGTCAGGTAGTTGAGCAAAAGTATGAGTGAGTTAATGGCTATTAAACATAAATTCTCAGGAATACATCGGTAGTAATAAAGCTAATATCTATCCAAAAGTAGTATAGTTCTATATGTCTTATGCAGCTATGGACCAACATATTGAGTTTACAGCGTCTAAATGCTATGGTCAATGGTGAAGGCGTGATGGTATCGGTATTGTGATGAGCATGTCGTCTGAATTTATAGACTGTTTTACGTAGCGAGGATTATCAGGAATGGAGTGTCATGGAACAGTTAAAAGCTTGAGATAAAGGTTTATTCATTTCCATGTGGATGGATCTGGAGGAGCACCACTCAGCAATCAGCCAGATACTGATGACCACTTGGTCTGTGGGGATGGTAACTGGTCTTTCCATATATGGACATGTACATTTTGAGTCAAAAACTAGTGTCCTACCAGAGACAGCAAAGAGACTTTTTATTATGCAAATGAATGCGGTCAGATTATATAGTATCTAAGGAAGCTAAATTATTAGAGACTTTCAGGAGAACAGGAATTCAAAACAGCCATACAAGTATCTTTGATTCCTACACGAGAACCATTAATGATTGTCAGTACTGATGAGCATGAAGGCATCAGCTAAATTAGCATTACTAGGTGGTGCGACTGACTCATAAAGCTGGAGTTAATACTGTTGATGAAAAGAGGTCTTCACGACATATAGAAATAGAGAGAATGCTCGAAGCGCAAGAGAACAGTATAGTTTTACGTGCATTGTGCTGTGAAATCAAGGATATAGGTCTGTAGCAAATATGTGCGTTCTTTGCCATAGGGACGAGATTATAGATATTGCATGTCTACCTCGAATCTGTCTTTGTTTTCTGAGCCATTTATATGGTACAAAGTAGAAGGATATGTAATAAAAGGGCACATGCAGCGATGATAATTAAACGCGATATGCTCATGTCGGATCTATGGGAAGTAGTAAAAGTCGCCTCGGTCGAAGTCTTGCAGAACATAAAGAGGATGGCGATTTGTAGATACCAAATCTCAGCGTGTAGAAAGTGTCGTTTTAGGTTGCCCATATGCTGAAATATTTAAAAAGATAGAGCATTTCGTCGTGCTGAAATGGATGTACCTAAAAAGGCCATGCTTGTACCCTCATGAAGCCGTTGATTTCTGTGGTGGCAATTTCCTGTTAGACATCGCACTTTTATTAAAGGTATTGAAAAATATTCCTATATCCATTGGTATTCGGCGGCACAATTCCGTGTAGTGTGAGTCGTGTCAATCGTCGTGTTAGAGCCGGCCACCATGGATTATACTAATGTTAATGCCTTTTGTACGCTTTATGATACACAGTCTTGGAGGCCAGTGTATAAGCAGTGCGATTTGCTTGTGCTGGACACAACAAATGGTCGGACCTATGATTTTGTCACAGTACGTCGAGGAGGACAGATGAGGGCCTCGGATAGCTGCCACAATTAAAACAGGGCGATCCAGCCCAATAGAGACGGACGAAGTAGATGCCACAGTAGCATCTAGAGATACACAATTTAATAATGTCATCAACGTGAAGATGAGGGATACCAAATTAAGTATCTAAAGCTAGCTCTAGTATGGAATGTTCAATAAGGAGATTCTAATAGGTATCATCTAAAAGTCCGTTATGATAAACGTCGCAATCAAAAGGCGTCTAATGCTTGAAACAAGAATCGAAAGACTGAGGACTATCATCAATCAACGTACACCACAAGGGGTAATGGATATGAGAAGAATCACAATACTAACAAGCGGCGGAGACGCACTCTGGAATGAACGCCGCCCATAGAGCCCTAACTAGAAAAGCCATACTATGAAGGTTTTGAAGTCTGGCATTGAACGAGGTATATGTTAGGAATCATTGAGGAAAAATATTTCCTTTATCTAGCCGTGATGTAGGTGGCATTATTACCCAAGGTGGGACGATGCTAAAAACGGCTCGCTTTCCTGGGTTTCAAAATGAGAGAGGTTCAGAAAAAGGCCTATGATATTTTAAAGCTCATGCATAGTATCATCTTATCGTTATTGGTGGCGATGGTTCTGTACGTGGCGCTACTAAGTTTGGCAAAACTCGAGCCTATGTCTACCATGACTATTCCTTGTACCATATGATAACGATATGGGGGCACTCAATATACATTGAGGTTTTGATACGGCTTTAAACACTGTAGTTGATGCGGTTGGTCGTATTCGCGAGTACATCTAACTCACATGAGCGGGTAGCCATTAGCAGAGGTGATGGGGCGTAAAGCTGGTCATATTGCACTTAAAGCTGGTCTAGCCTGTGAGTGCTGAAATCGTATTGGTTCCTGAAAATCCCTATGCCTTTTACATGATGTATGTCGACATTAGAAACACAAATCGTGGTAAAATATAGTGTGATTCTCATGCGGAAGGTGCTTATAATAGTGGTGACGTAAGCCTTTATTAAAGGAACATACAGAGTTTCGATCCGAGCTGACCATATGGGGATATTTACAACGCGGTGGCGGGCCATCTGCATTTGATACAATTTATGAGCGGCCGTATGTAGGTAAGTGTATGTAATCTATTGATAATGGCGTGGATAATAATCGATTATTGGGCTATAGATAGTCATATCCGTCCCTATTTCTTATCAAGAGAAAACAGAACTCTTAGATTCCTATTAATGAAGAGACTACACCCTATTATCAATATTGAGTAGTTAATTTATATAATAAAATGGCCTGTTGGGGCCATTTTCTATATATTATAATTTATCGTTAATGAGATTATATTGCATAGTAATTGGTGCTTGTATAATTTAAAAATATATATGTGTTGATATAGAATACTGTCTCTTTGCATATATCTTCATCTTTATTTAGGGATCATAATGAAAATCTCCAAAAGCATCGTAAACGCATAGTAGCGGGTGCCGTTGCTCTTTGTGTTCTTGGTGGTGGTACGTATTACTACTGGATGGCAAAATGCTAGCCAAACACAAAATTTATATACTACTGGTAAAGTAGAAAAGGTGATGTAAAAACGAGTATTAGTGCGACAGGTACTATTAACCCTATGTAGCTATGTAGTATCTACAAATGTGGCATGGTAAAACTGAAAAGGTTTTGGTAGAAATGATCACGTTACAGAGGGACAAGTTGTCGCTTATATTGATGCGCGACAACTACAGGCTTCTGTTGATGATGCTCCTTGACAGCATTATCTAAGGCTGAGCTCGATATGAATCCTACAAAAGCTTTGAGTCGCTCAAAAGTGCTATTGCTCAGCAAACCCTATGATGATGCCAGTAACATCTTATGAACGTGCTTTATCTACGTTTTAATCGTGTATCTGCCGATCTAAGTGATGCTACGATTACTGCACCCTATGGTCGCTACTGTTGCGCCACTAAACAGCTGGTCAAACTAAACGATTAGTATGGTATTTCTACCCCAAATGATTATTGCCACTGTGCGGACCCTAAATAATCTAAATTTATCTTACTGTAGACGAAACAGATATTGGTAGTATTAAACAAAGGCTAAAGTAAATTCTACTGTAGACTCTAAGCCTGGTGAAACTTTCACAGGTTACGTATCTGGAGTTGCGAAAGGTACAAAGGTAACATGGGCGCTACAAGTAATAGCGTGAGTGTACTATACAGTTAAGGGTTCAAATCCACTGAAAATATTGCAGGTAATTTCTTACCATCTATGACGGCTCTACTTACTATCTTTGGTGAAGATATTAAAACACCATAGTAGTTCCTCTTACTGCAGGTACGTACAGATAAAACAAAGGTGAATACGTATATGTTATGAAGATGGTCAACCAGTTTCGATACAGCTGTCTTCTACAGCCGTAACTTTGGGAGATGCAATGTACAAATTCTAAAGGGTTGTATCTGAAGGTGATGAAATCATCGTAAGTGGTGATGTTACTGCTCCTAGAATAACTAATAGTAGACCATTCTATTAGTAGGTGAATATGAATCAAACAGTAATCCGATATACGAGGATCACGAAGACCTATGTAAATGGTAAATTATCGGTGCCTGTATTGCATGGTGTCTGACTTCCAAGGTCAATAAAGAGGCTGAATTCTAAGTATCTATCATGGGTCCTTCTGGCTCAGGTATATCACCTTTATGAACGTTCTTGATTTTGGTTGAGATCTGACCAACGACAGGTTCCTATCGTCTAAATGGAGATGAGTAGCTACTTTGTCTGACGAGTGGATGTGGCTTGTGCAGGAAATAAACAAATAGGCTTTGTGTTGAATGTTTTAACTTTATTAACAAAATTAGCTAGCTGGCAAATGTAGCACTCCTATGATTTACCGCAGGATGGATAAAAACACGTAATAAGACGTGCTGCTCTTGCATTATTGGCGTCTGCGTGCTTAGTGACCGTGGATCACTTGCGTCCGAGTTATCTGGTGGTCCAGCGACGTACGTGCATAAGCTCGTGCATGCCAGAACAATCCAGCCATCATTGTGGCCGATGAACCGACAGGTAATCTTGAGATTCTGAGTCTACTCGATCAGTTATGAACATCTTCAGAGGAGAGAAGACTTTATGACGAGGGTGCCACAATTATTCCTCGAAATTGCTCATGAGCCTAGAGAATTTGCTACGTATGCAAGTCACTGTAACGTAGTATTGCAGGATGGGTTAATTGTGAGACTCCCAGAATTATAATGTGACAGCTGTACAGGAGGTGGCCTCATGTATAAAAGTTTGCTTCTTGATGGCATGGGCATCCCTGTTTGCTAATAAAATGCGTTCATTTAACTACATGCTAGAGTATTATTATCAGTGTAGGCTGCCATGTGCTTTCTAGTATCTATGTGGTATGGTGTAGAGCAAGATATTCAAAACTCCATTTCTCAGCTTGGGTTCTGCATTTGTGATGGATTTATGGGTGCATTGCTGCGTGCTCAGGGGTACGACCATCGTCCATGAGATCCTGTAAAGTCCTTAAGGTAGCTGACTACAGAAGCGAGTGCAAAACTAGATGGCAGTTACAGGCTGCAAGGTCCAATGACAAATGGTGGATATGTGTGTGTTTATCAAAATAAAAGCTTGGACTACTTCAGTATCTGAGTGTTAATACTAATTATTTAGATGTTAATAACTGGACCATGTAAAGTCTGGTCAGATTCTTATCTGATGACATGCAGAATCGTGGAGCAGCACGCGCTGTAGTTGAGCGCTCGGAGTTTGTTAAAAATCTGATATTTGGTGATGATGAAGATCACTGTGGGTAAAGAGATACGTGTTAAGAATATTCCATTTCCGCATTATTGTACTCAATAGTAGAAATGTGGTGGCACTATGGGTAGTGGCCAAGATGACATGGTGATTATTCCTTACACAACAGCTATGGAACGGGTAGACGGCGTGATTGTTACAGAGGCGATATATGGTGAGGCAGGAACTGAAAATGGTATCGATATCCGCTTGCAGTCCGATGTGGCGCTTATTACCGTGTGCGACATGGGTATCAAAGATACAAATCTTGTGACTTTAACATTCAAAAGTCACCGAACTCCATTATGGAAACTATGGAAGGAAACAAAGCAGGGACATTGTGCTTATTCACAAGTTGCGGTAGCGGCCTATTTCTCTCTGCATCAGTTGAGTGGCGTCGGTATTATGAATATCATGCTTGTATCTGTTGCACTGAACGGACTCGAAGAAATCAGTTAGTGCGTAAAGCATTAGAGTGCAACTATAATGTCATTGTCCACGAGTTTCATATCAAAGCTACTGTAATCAGTTGGTGGGTGGTATCATAGGTATTATTCTCAGCGTTGGGTCTTCGAGAGTTAGTTAGTATGTATGGCCTCGAGGATAGATACTGTTATTTCTGTTCCAGCCATCGTAATGTCCTTCCTTATACTCCGTGGCAGTCGGTTTGGTATTTGGTATTTATCCTGCCCGTAAAGCAGCCAAAAGCTTAATCCAATCGAGTGCATTGGGTGCTGAGATAGTTTTGAACTTGGCATGAAGTGTTTTGTTAGACATGTCATATAATTAGATGGAGTTGTTCCTTTGGTGCGTGCATGATACAATATGTATGATGTATCGCACTATTTTGTCATTTCTATAAAAATATCCATAGGATGTGTGTAAGTATATTGATTGGAAAACACATGGCTCTAACATTATTAGAATCTCCAACGAATTACAATCCAGAGAATCCATTTTCTTGGGTAAAAGATGCTGAAATTACAGCAGTTGGCTGGTCGTGCAGAAATGACCTTACAAACAAATGATACAGAGTATTATGTAATTTCCGAAGGGATTTACATGGTGCCGTTGGCTGTGTGGTTTAGCAGATAGTGTAGTAGGGGACCCGCTTGTTTACATTGGGCCGATCTGTTAGCACTGTTGATCTTAATAGTAACTGTCGCGAAAATCCGTTAAGGGTGGTGCTGCTATTGCGTGTGTGTGGCCAATATGAGGAGCATAATGGTAAAAACAACTATATGGTTGCTTTCTGCGCGTGTCCATAAATAGATTAGGTGAACGTGTTCCACTTGGCACGTCAGTACATTTTTGTGCACCTAGAAGAGAAGTCGTACCCTGAGTTTACCATGGCGTTTTATTGAAGAAGACAGCCTGATTTGGTACATAGCATAGTTTGAGACTTTTAGCTATGGGAGGATGGCTTGAAATGGAACAGCATTACGCAGTAGTAGGCAGAGAGCCCTTGAAATGCCGTCAAAGTATTTGCGATCAACAAAGCGTTTGCAGAACCTTACGTGTTAAATGTTTAGGTAAAGGTGATTAACGGCTTTGTAAAAGGTCTTGTAGGTGTCTCCAGAAGAAGAACGTCCTACAGGCTGGTGCTCGTTAGTGCTGTTCGTGAAGCATTGGGAGGCTGAAATTGATGCTAGCAAAAACCCGTATGAGCGGAGGTTAAATGCTCGACTTTGGGGCAAGAGCGCATCGATGACTACGTGCCTGGTCGTGTGCAAACACTAGCCATATTCGTCCATTAAACAAAAGGTTAATAGGAAGCGGTACGAAGACTTTACTTTATGAAAATGGTTTATGCCGTTGAAGAAGGTCCAGAAGTGAGGCAAGATTACTATAACTTTGAGGTGGCTTAAAACTGCCTGAGATCATCAGCACGCGATGATGCAGATTCCGCTTCTATATGCAGAAAACTTCTTACGTGCGTGCATACATCTCGGTACAAGCTCACGTACTATGCGACGTCAGTGGCCTATGGCAATTCGATATGTGCGCCTGGTAAGGTTTATCGTTGGGACTATGATGCGACACGATTCCCAGTATTCCATCAGAGTGGGAGGTCTCATCATCGACAGGCACACCTACTGACTGCTGATTTGAAGGAGTGCGTTGAAGTGTCCTTCTTGCGTCACATGTATGGTAAAGATAGAGAGGCGATTGGGCTAGTGCGTTTCCGCACGAGCTTCTTCCCATTCACAGAGACCATCTGCAGAGGTGAGATGTTTCTTGCGTAACGTGTGGTGGTGATGGGTTGTCGTGTACTAATGCTCTGCATACGGGTTGGCTGCAGTCTTGGGAGCTTTGGCGGCATGGTTCATCCTGACGTGTGCGCATGCTGGGTATGATCACGAGAAAGGTTAAAGGCTGCGCTTTGGCATGGGCGTAGACGTGTGCAGGCCTGTATGCAGTGGTAACGATTTGTCTATTCCTTTGAAGATGCTTGCGATTCTTTAGAACAATTTTAGGAGGAGACTCATGGCTTGCAAGCTTACGTGGATGGATAGATGCGTGTGCCTGTGGATATGAATCGTCCTGCTCAAGAGTGTAGTGCGTTTGATTAGCGCAAGCTGGTATTCGCTGTAAAGTGTCATCCTATGGATAGTAGCGTAAGCGAAAATTTATACTGGTATAAAATCGTAGAAATTGCGAGGCATCCAGATACGGATCAAATTACAAGTATGCCCCAGTAGTGATGTCTTACTGAGAGGTGAGGCCTGTTGCTGAGCAAATCGTAACTTGAACCTGCTACTAATGTTGCAGTAGGTCGATTGTATGACAGTTTCATAAAGTCTCGCTTGGCAGATGGCACAGAAATTAAAAGGTAGAGTGCTGCGGTGTAGCTTCCTGAAGGCATGTTCTGTTCGTGCAGGAATTCGAGTATCTCTGGTGATTCCCAGTGTTGCCAGAGGAAGCGCAAAGTATTTACATTTCCTAAAATACTCTCTAATTGGTCTTGATGCCAGACATGTGGAGGCATGAGCGATGCTGCTTATATGAGTTGAACTCACTGCACACCGTGCAGTTGCTTCTCTATGATGACTATCTCCGTGAGATTCGGAATGATGATCGTCAGCTCTATTCAGTTATCATGGTAAACGAAAATGGGTGAGCTATCAGGAAGCCAAAGCATCTCTGTTGAAATTGAGGCCAGATGATCTTTGTGCACTCGTTTCACTGCTCATGGCTAACTGATGTGGGTAGAGACTCATACCTTCTCATGTCAACGGATGCAGCGTTTGCCTGCAACTTTGGCATTCGTCTATCAATAATGTAGTAGGGCATTACAAACTGTACGTATGTTGAGGCTGGGAACAACCTATGCTATCGCTTACGACTATGATATGTAGCAAAGGTCATACATTAGTATGGGTGACGCTAAAATGGCGAGTACTTGTAACACTCGATGGTTCTGATTACGGGAGTAGTGATTCTGTAACTGTGTGTACGCGATGCAGAACGCCCTGTGGCGCCATAGCGGTCATTATGAGGCGGTTTGGCCTGGCTGAAGTAGCAGATGAGCGACTACCGTTATGTTTGCAAACTGCTGTGTAGTGTCGTCCATTCGTACCGTGCTGCAAAAGCTCTTGGCTTTACGCATCCTGAAGCGTCTGGTCGCTTTGAACGTGGTGTAAACCCATGAAATATACTGTACCTATGCGATCAGTAAAATGACTCAATTGCTACAACAAATCTGTCCTGGTTGCAAAGTTGATGTGAGAGGCCGTTATCGATGTATGTAAACCCTGTGAACAACAACCTGTAACTTTCACAGCCGGAACAAATCCCAGTGATTGCTTGCGTCTAATATTGAAAAGAACCAGAAATGGTTCGTATTTGTCTGCACTTAATTCGTTGTAACAGAAGAGTAGATTATCTGCCCTCGTTCCAACATGGCGCAGTGACGTAACGAGTAATGCCTGATGTGCTGAGAGGTAGCTCGTGTTATAGTACGATAATATCGCTCCAACAATTCCTGTATGCCGTATTATCCTCTGGTGGTATGGCTGCTAAAAGCTCGCACTAAACCAGGTAGCATGCAGTAGCTAAACTTGGCCCGCTGACTCAGAATCGTTGCTTGGCTGCACGCATAAAAGATGGTCTTACAAATATGATGGCTTCCTGAAGGGATGGCCGTTCTGCCATTCCAATTTTGGATCCTATTTCGAGGTTCCCTTATATGCGTACTACATTGGGTGCCCATGGCTGTACATCGATCGGCAAGCCAATACGTAACGCAACAAAATGAGGATCTTTGGTTATTTGAGCAGCGAATGTATAGACCTAAAGCGTACTTGCTTCAACTGAAAGTACCTCCGCGGCGCCCTATGGCTGTGGTATCTTGATAGGCAAGATGAGCAGCCGGTTGGAATCAAGCAGAGCGCACAACCGATTTCTATGATGTAAAAGGCATTGTAGATGCACGTTGTTGGCGCGAACTTGGTGTTACAGGTTACGATATTAATCATGCACTGAATATCTCCACGGGTCGCCAAGTGCTCAATGCGTTGTAGATATGGTAGAAATGATTTGCTCCAATGCTGGTGAATTACATCCACAGTGAGCAAAACTTTTGGCTTGCCTGGTAAAAGTATGTATGTCGAAATCTGATTTGGAAGCTGTATTCTCGTCCGGCAGTCCAGCATTCCGCTCGCCATCTTTTCAGTGCGGTCCCGGGTCTCGCCCGTGGCCTTTGCTATCGCGCTGCACGTAGTGCTGTGGCTAGCGATGAAATTTTATCTATCATTGTTAGGCATGGTGGAAATATTTGAGAAATGCATCCCCTCTTCGTGACGCTTTACGAAGGTGCGACATATCGAGGCGTGGTACTGCAGTCGCGCCTTTCAACACACGGTACGCTCTATGGAAGGCACGTTGAATGATGAGAGATATTGATGGTAACATTCAGCTATTTATCGATGCATTCGCAGTAAATCACTACGAGATTACGTTAATCTCCGTGCAGTATATGTTAGAAAGGAGTTTACTACATATGCATCGCTTTCAGTCTATAGTTATACCACCTTTGAGTTAGGTAGAGAAGGATTATCTTGCGAATTGACTTGGCTCCTGCCGTCTCGATGGACTTTATAGTAACTTTAGAATCTCGTGCTGATGCATATTTATACTGGCATGGTAAAAGGCTTTAATGCTCTAGTGCTCTATCGTGACGAAACTTTGGCATTGAGGAACTGGCTGGGGCTGGCTTCGAGTTGGCTCACATTCCTAGATGTGTCTGTCTATGTAACCAGTGGGCATCTACCACTTAGTGACTCTGAACTAACGGCTCTCGAGGCATATTTCAGGATTTAGAACAGGTGGGTGTGGATGCTATCGTCGTTCAAGACAGCTGTTGCTAAATATGGCGCAACAGGTGGCTCCCAAATTGCATTTCGTGGTAGTACGCAAATGACGGCGGCTACGCTGAGTGCAGTTCGTTTTGTACCAGCCTCGAGTTTTTACCCGTGTTGTATTGAGCTCGTGAATTGAGCCTCCCTGAAAGTCGAGACATGTTGTCTTGTAAGAACTGTACGCTGAAATTGAGAGTCTTTTGTACATGGCGCCTTATGCGGCCTGCTATTCTGGCCAATGCTTGATGAGGTTCCTTCATCGTTGGTCGTGAGATGGTAACCGTGGTGCTTGCGCACAACCTATGTCGTTTACCTTATGAATTATTAGATTCATCAGACTAGTTTATTACCTAAAGCTTGACAGCTTGTATGCAGAGGCCTAAGATCTTAACTATCATGGTGCAGGCATATGGACCGCATCATGGCGGCTGTGCGTAAAATCCTTTAAGGTAGAAGAGCGTATGAAGCTCCTATGTGCGCCAGTTGTCGGGACCTATCGCCATATCTTCTAGGTGCATGCGGATATGGATGTGATGCCGATGCATTTGGCATCTAGGGTTTAATCATTGGCTTCTCTGCAGATTACTTAACCGGATCATGGGAGTCCATTGACCGTGGTGTTAAATATTGAGGTGGAAAAGCAATTGCAAGTGAGGCCAGAGGAGTTAAAAAGAACCGAGTTCATTTATATGCTACGATCTGGGCTGAAAAACTCCTCTATTAAGAGGTTATACCAAGCCTGGTGGCGTGACATTACCTATCAGATTGATCAGAACTAGTCTGCCGCTTGGTGATAAACATTTGTAGGTAAAGTACGCGGCGATGGAAAGGCTGTCTTGTTAGGACAAGTATTCCTTGCATCACCACCTAAAGCTCAAAAGCAGGGGTCTACAAGATTTCAGTGCTAGAAGTTAAGAAGGTTGCATGGATGCTTATCTATCAGCCTGGACCGAGAAACGCCATGTGCCAGAACTTGCACCTTTGTTTTACGTGAGTGGTCGTGCTAGCGAGCGGTATCCTAATGAGTTGAACCGGTTTATGCTGTAACAATATACCGACTACATGATGAGTTACGAGGCGAAGTAGGTAGGTCAGGGAATACATTGTTTACGTTAGAGCTCTATGTCTATTTCTGACGAATGGGCCTTATATCTTGGCCCAGCTGAGTGGCTGTGAAATGCACGGCTGCGCGATGCTGTAGAACACTGCAGCTTTGTGTGATTACTGAGACCTTGAAACGGCTTGGGGCTGGGCTGAGGCATGCCAGACCTCAAGATATGTCATCTATGGTTTGCTTTAAGGCTAAGCACCTATTTGAGCTGTCAGATTCGAAATGTAACTCAGCGTTGATGAAGCCGGGCTGTGAAGCATGACTGACTGAAGGGGCGCTAGAGAGATTATCTTCGGTGACGCGTTTACAACGTAAAGCTTATGAACTTAGCGCATCTACGAGCAGGTGGCTAAGCTTGCAGAAGAACCATAATGTGCTGTAATGTGTTGCTACACCTCAGATTTAACAAGATGATGGAAGTAAAAGGCGTATATGAGTACCCATAAGGCCATAGTTGAGGCCGGAACCGGATAGCATTTCTATTCATGTCCCTCAAGCATGTGTGGCTTCGTGACTTAGAATTGTATCCGGGTAGCTACTTTGAGGCTGAGTGCAGGTCTCTGCTGTATTTAGCAGCTCTGCCCACTTACAAGTATGGCAGAACTTTAACCCATGGTAGCGTATGTCACCATCCTGAGGATTCCTTCGCCAGCACAACTTGTTAACGCAAATCTACTAGTTGCCGGTAGAAATAATGGTGCATGGTTACACACAGAGACTGATGATTCTGAATGCTGTACTATCCAACTAGCTTTGTGATTTACACGTAAAAGGAAAACTGTCCTATGCCGTGCGTAACTGAGTGATGCCATTGAAGGACGCCATCAGGTGAAGTGTTCACACTCGCACAGATCCATATTGCTGCATGCATATCATGAACAGTCACTAGAAATGGACATGCGTGCTCGTGCCAGAGTTACATCGAAAAGGGTTACATATTTTGCGCCTCGATGGACGTCATATGGATCAAAGAGTTACGTACTATCGTAGCAGTTATGTATCCATTCAAAATGGAACAAAAGAGGGCCCCCGCCAAAGGTGTAGGAAGATGGTACGCCTATTACAAAGGCGCACTATTTTAGAGGTATTTTATAAAAAGAGGGTGAGTACATTGTTTAACGAAGATGTGATGAGACTTTCACCATATAAAAGAACAATTACAACAGCATTGTTAGCTCTGCTATAGCTAAAGAATTGGCCTATGAAATGTGGGCCCTATGATGATGTGAAACAAATTCAAAACATCTTGATGAAACGGCAGAAACCATGCGGTGCATCTGCAAACAGAGGTAGAACAACTGCTAGGTGGAACACGAGATATTCATGAGTCCTGTAAAGAGTGGCAGAGACTTTGTTCTTACTCGTGAAGCTATATGGGATATTGACAACCATTGGTGTGTATAAGCGCATGACAAAGTTCTTTAGAACTGAAATATATGGAGTATCATTGCTATCTATATGGGTACAGGATATGCCAAATACAGGATCGCATTGAAAACCGTTTTTAAACGCGTCTCTTGTGATGAGGGGGTGCTAGATGCAGCATCTCCTAAGTTGGCGAGCCTTAGATACGATTATCAAAAACTCGGGAAAAGATTAAAAATGATATTCAAGCTATCTTACGACAAGATAATCAGAGTATTTCAAGAAACGATTATTAACACAGCGTAACAATCACTATGCCATCCCTGTAAAAACAGAATATCGCCAATATTTTGATGGTCTTATTCACGACCGTTCTGCAACAGGTCAAACACTCTATATTGAACCGATACGTTGGTGAGATCTAAATAATGAGTTACAAGAGCATTGATTGGTGAAAGAGCAAGAGGTTTTGCGCATTACCGTGAATTGTCTGCCCTGTCAAAACAACATAGTAGCGATTTGATGGATGCTGTAGGTATCACTGTATCGAATTTGTATGTAGTAAGGCAGGCGCCTATTACTTCTATAAAGGGTGTACCAGCCATCTTGAGTGCTGATAGAACAGTTAATCTCATGAGAGCTCGTCATCCATTAATTCCGCCAGATGTGGTGGTGCCTACCAACATTTTATTAGCACATCATATCGTATTCTATTAATTACTGGTTCTAATACAGGTGGTAAAACGAGTTTCCCTTAAAACATTAGGGAGTTTGACTGAGTTTAATGAACCAATGTGGTCTATTTATCCCTGCTGATCACGGCTCCAATGTACCAGTATTCCATAATATCTTTGCCGACATTGGGGATGGAACAAACGTATTGAGGCTGGCCTTAGTACGTTCTCTGCTCATATGGCGCAAGTGATTTCCATCATTAAACATTTATGGGTCTAATGACTTGGTATTATTACTAGATGAGCTTGGTTCTGGTACTGATCCAGAGGAAGGTGAGTGCATTAGCTGTATCTATCACTGGAATTCTTCCGTAAAAGGGCGCTCTTATGATGGTAATACTCATTATAATGAGCAAAATTATACGCGCATACATGCACGGAGGTATTGAAAATGGCCATAGAATTTGATGAGGCACTTACAAAACAACATCATCGACTCATATCGGTGTAGCTGGTGGTAGCCATGCATTGAGCATTCTCGACCCGTCTAGGCTTGCCAAAAAGATATCGTGCGCATGACGAGTATAGATCTCAGTTTGGTAGCCATAAAGTGGAAGGATTCTTACGATTTGAATGAGCAACTTCATCAAAGCCTCTGAACGGGAAAGAGCCTAGAAGAAGAGCTCGATGAAACACGTCGCGTGTGGTCAATTAGGGAAGGAAAGAAACAGTTTTAACGAAAAACGCAAACAAATCTTAAAGCTAAAGCTCAAGCTGATGCTGAAGCTATGTGAAAGCGGATTTACGTGTTGAAGGGAAGCGATTATCAAGCAATTGAGTCGCCCGAATTCTCTGAAACGAATAAGGATAAACGTCAGATCTGCTATCAATGTGGCGCGTAAAAGGCATCTCTAATGTTCATGCCAGATGCCAGTCGATGATGATCATAAGACCTTAACTGCGGATGAAATTGAGGTTGGACAAGTTGTATTCGTAACGACCCTTGCGTTCTTTAGGTACCCGTATTATCTGAAGAGGGTAATCACGATAGTATGGACGTGTAAGGCTTAACTGCCAACAGTTAAGGTTAATAATTGCAGTCTACACACGTGAAGAGGGCAATAAATTAGAACGTGAACAAAAAGCGGTATGCCTAAAACATACGAAAAACGTATGGGTGGTTCTCGCTGTACAGAAACGTCAAAAAGAGGTTCGTACAGAAATCAATATTCTTGGTCAAACAGTAGACGAAGCAACTGTATCTGTCGGTAGATTTATCGATCAAGCCCTTGCTAGGTGGCGTAAAACCAAGTGCGTATCATTCATGAGTAAAGGAACAGGTGCATTGCGTGAAGGGTTCTATTTGCGCGTGCTTGCCTCATGTGCAGCCCCACTTTGAAACAGCAGGCTATGATGAGAAGATAGCGGGGCTACCAACGTGGTGTAAGTAACAAATAAGTCACTTGTACAATATAATAATAAGATCATATTTAGAATGGTATTTGAATATGGAACAAAAAGGTAGTAAGTTCAAAAGAACTTACCACTTTTGACGTCACTATTAGTATTAACGGTCTTTTTAGATTTTTGTTTTTCGATGAATTAGATTTTGGTTCAGATACTTCTTCCTTAGAAGATTGATCTTCTTCTTTTACTTTTCATCTTTTGTTTATCTTTGTCGTCTATCTGCTTTATCGTCCTTTTGTCGTCTTTTTGGGTTGTGCTTTCACAGGATTGAAAATAACTTTCGGCGATTGCTGATTGAGCACTAGAAGGAACAGGAAGTCAGAAGCAGGGTATGTGGCGGCATTTGCCGTGAATTGGCTCCCCACATAATAGCAGGTGTGTCACCACCGGTCATGCCTCGTAATGTTTCCGAGCCATAGTCATCACCAATCCAAACGGCGACTACTAAATCAGGCGTGTAACGCAACGAACCAAGCATCCTTGGAATCATCTGTTGACCAGTTTTACCTGCTCGTAGGACGACCGATTGGCAGGCACTACCACCAGTACCGCCATTTATAACGATTCTAGCATATTTTGTGTAATGATTGCTGCATCTTTTCGTCTCACAACGCGTTTTTCTGGATGGAGTGTTCCTCCACAACTTGACCGTTGCGATCTACAATTTTAAGGATTGCCGTAGGTTGAACTTTGATACCGCCATTAGCGAGAACGCCGTAAGCTTGTACCATTTCAAGAGGGTAACACTGCATGTTAAACCACCAAGTGCTATGTAGACAAGTTGTAATCTTGATGCAGTTAGAGTAGAGATACCCATTTCTTTAGCAAGTTTAATAACCTTAATAGTCCTTTACTTCGTCAGCAATTTTACTGCTCACATGTTACGAGAATGTTGTAATGCGTAGCGGTATGTAATATACCTACGAAGTCGTTTTTCATAGTTTTTAGGGCCCAGCTACCAAATGTAACAGGGCTGTCATCACGATAGAACCAGGAGTTTTACCAGATTGAATAGTCGCTAAATATACAAAATGGTTTCATAGCGGAACCTGGTTGACGTTCTGCTTGTGAGCACGGTTAAATGCATCATCGTACTGACCACCAACCATAGCCATAATATAACCATTATGAGGATCTCATAGCTACGATAGCGCCTTGTGGTTGATGCAAACCATTTTATCAGTATAGAAGTCTGGTAAGTTTTGCATCGCTGCACTACTGCACGATTTTGAGCATCCATATCGAGGTTGTATAGATTTTTCCAAACCATCTTTTATAGATTGCATCATCGCCATATTTCTCGAAAACTTGAGCAATTACGTAATTGATGTGAAGTAAGACGCATTCGATTTTTCGTGGGTTTGTTCTTGTTTAGCCACTAAGCCTCAATCAGCTTGGCGCGCTTCATCAGCTTGCTCTTGTGTAATGTAACCGTATTTACCATATGCTATCTTACGACTGCTTGACGTTTTACTAGCTTCCAAATCGTTGAGATGAGGGAGTAGTAGTTAGGACTTTTGAGGTAAACCAACGATGAGGACATCGCTTGAGCAAGTGTCAATTGACTGGCATCTTTACGAAGTATACGTGAGATGCAGATTGATACACCATCAGCACCTTGACCAAAAGTAAATTTGGTTCATGTACATTTCGAGATTTCATCCTTGTGTAATGCTGTTCAATTTAAGTGCTAATAAGGCTTAGAAATTTTACGTTTAAATGTTCTATCTTGTGATAGGAACGCATTACGAGCTAACTGTTGAGTGATTGTGGAACCACCTTCAGATACGTCATGCTATGTACGATGTTTACCCATATAGCGCAAAGATACCAATTGGGTCCGATACCATGATGTGTAGAAACGAGAGTCCTCTGTAGCTACAAAGGCGTTCTGTAAAATCTTTTGGCACATCCTTCAATGGAATGGCAATCGATTTTCAGAGGAATGAACCGTCGTAATGAGATTACCGTGCACGTCGCAAATTTGAGACGATGCAGAAGGTCGTACATTAGATACATCTGGTAGATTAGATAACGTGCACTTATGAAACCCACAGCCACCATCGGCTACGAGTGAGTACAAAGAGAAGAGCACAATCCAAAATAGACGCTTAGACTCGTTTTCTTCGGTGTAGAACCATTGCCGTTTGACCGGCGATTGATCTCGAACTTGGAGTTACTACTCATAGAGTCACCTCTTTTTCTTTTTAGTAAATATAACGTAAATTCTATTACGCAGTTATAAATATTATATCATAAATGGCTTTAAACCAATCACTATATATATAATTGTGAAAGTTTTAGATAATGGTATACTAGATAAATAGTATTTCTAGGAGGATTATCATGATTAGTGCTCAAGAACAAGTGCGCCAAATTAAAACACGGCTGTAGCAGATTTAATTAACGAACAAGATCTTGTATAGAAATCCATTAAGGAAAAATAAACCACTAGTTATAAAGCTAGGTTTAGACCCAACGGCTCCAGATATTCATTTAGGTCATACAGTACCGCTTCGTAAGCTACGCTTATTCCAAGAATTCGGCCATCAAGTAGTGATCGTTATCGGCGGTTTTACAGCACGTATTGGTGATCCGACTGGTAAAAGTGTAACTCGTCCACCACTTACAAAAGAAGAAGTATTGAAGAATGCTGAAACGTATAAAAACACAAATTTTTCAAAGTGTTAGATCCTGAAAAACAATCGTCCGCGACAATAGTGAATGGCTGAATCTATGAATTTTGCTGATGTACTACGTTTAGCAAGTTCTTACACTGTAGCACGTATGATGGAACGCGATGATTTTAGTAAGCGTTTCAAAGAAGGTCGTCCTATCGGCGTACATGAATTTATGTATCCATTGATGCAAGGTCATGACTCCGTAGCATTACAGGCTGATGTAGAATTTGGTGGTACGGACCAAACTTTCAACTTGTTAATGGGCCGTCATTTACAAGAATTAGAAGGTCAAGAACCACAAGTGGTTATCACAATGCCATTGCTGGAAGGCCTTGATGGCGTTCAAAAAATGAGTAAGTCTTTAGGTAACTACATCGGTATCGATGAAGAACCTAAAGAAATGTACGGTAAAGCTATGTCCATCCCAGACGAACTGATGATGCGCTACTTCATGCTCGTTACAGATATGCCAATCGAAGAGCAAGAGGACATGGAAAAACGTCTTGAAAGTGGTGAATTACATCCACGTGATGCTAAAATGCAATTAGCTCGTACCATCGTTCGTTTGTACCATGGTGAAGAAGCTTCTCTCGAAGCGGAAGAAGAATTCAAGCGCGTATTCCAACAGCGTGCGTTGCCTACAGATATTCCTGAATACGCTATGAATGCGCCAACAGAACCAATCTTTGTACCGCAATTCTGTACAGATGCTGGTTTAACTGCCTCAATGGTGAAGCACGTCGCTCTATTAAAGCAGGTGCTTTCAAAGTAAACGGTGAAAAATATACAGAAGAAAATCTTACTCTTGAAGATGGCATGATCGTTCAAGTAGGTAAACGTAAATTTGTAAAAATTAAATTTAACTAATATAAAACTGTGATGGGGTGCAGAACCTCGTCACAGTTTTTTCTGTCTATTTTCCTTATAAGATTTTTCCTCTATTGTATCTATTAATAGTAACTTCAAAATTGACGTACAAGTTAATGTATAATGAATATAAAAGATAAATATTAAATACAAATTTGATACATAAAAACATTTATACACATATCGTATACATTTTTACTATAAAATAAGAGGACCATATATGGACAAGAAACTATCTAATTTCCTAGAAAAACGAGAACATACTGTTCTTACAGATATCGATGTTATAACTGCGGCAGTAGCGGTTCCATTATTAGAAATCGATGGGGAAGATCATGTCGTGTTTACTGTACGCAGTAACAAACTCCGCCGTCAACCCGGTGAAATTAGCTTTCCTGGTGGACACTGTGAACCTAATGATAAAAGCAGTGCTCATGCTGCCATGCGTGAATGCTCTGAAGAACTGGGAATTAATCTAAATCAAATTGAATTACTTGGTAATTTAGATTGTCTCGTATCTGCGATAGGTGTCAAATTATATGCTGTAGCAGTACGATTACATACAAGTGATTTAAAACCAAATTCTGATGAAGTAGGAGAAGTGTTTACTGTACCTTTACAATATCTGCTAAATATGGAACTCACTGTAGGTCATTTAGATATCGCTACAAGACCATTAAAGGACTTTCCATTCCATCTATTAGAAGGCTACAATATCGATTGGAAAATCAGACAAAACTACTCAGTCTATTTCTATCCCTATGAACAATACACCATATGGGGACTAACGGGGCGAGTGCTGAAAAACTTTTTAGATATATATAGTTGGTTAAATGAGAGATTTAATGATATTTTTAGCAGTAATGCAATAGCTATTTGGTCTTAACGAGAAAACCATCTATAAATAATAAGTATATTTATTATATAACACCTATTATTTTTAATCGTTTCTTCGTTTTTAGATTATTATTACAAAAGATCCTGGTGGATAAGTAATAAGTATCATATGTATAATTTTGCTGTTTTTATTGGTTACTTTATTTATATCTTACTATCTATGTAATAAGGATATTAAGAAACAAGAAGATATAAGTACAAAAAGGGTAATAAAGATGTATAGTTTTGATAGTTCTATATCAGTAATCCATATAATATGGTGGTCGGTAAATGTTTTATCTTTAGTACTTATATTTTTGGGGATCAAGAAAAAAATATAAAATATATCAACCATAAAAAAAGAAAATCAATGGAAAGGAATATCTTCGTGATACGGGGATTGCTGTACTGTTAATATATTTTGCTATATTTATTTCTTATCGTGTAAATATAGCTGAGAATAATGTATCTCTAATATATTATTTTATTATCACTATATTTGCTTTGACAGGAACTTTAAAACTATTTCTCGCTGGTATGAATCGATTAAGTGATATGGGACTTTTACGTCTTGGGTTTTATCCTATCTATTTAATTATTGGTGGAAGTATAGCTAATTATTATGATAATTTTTCTCCTATTTTCTTATTAGGGATTGTTTTTATTAATAGCATATCCTGGAAAAAGATAAATAACTTAGAATTTGTTGTAGAGGAGAAGCATGTGAAACCTGAATTTTTCCATGGTTTTGGGATTATATATGTGGCGTATGTTTTATATAAGAGATATAAAGAAAAACAGTCGTTTAGAAAAATTATGAAAATTACACTTGCTATATTAAGTTTAATAGCTGTTTGTGGTGGTTATCTGTTAACACTATATTTTTAACCTTAGTGATACCGGTATATTTTTGGGTTAATTTATCTTTTCTTCTGAGTATTATTCTGATGAAAATGGTATTTGGAGTATAAGAAATGGAAATAATAAAATGGATTGGTTTCAATAATTCCTATAGGTATTACAATATCTATATTTTTATTAATTTATGGGAAAATAAGACATATTAAATATTTGGATCCGAGGTTCCATTAGGGCGCTTACTGTTCTTTTTTGGGGAATATATTTGCGCTCGGCATTGGATTTCTTTTCAGTAAAATATGGTCCGCAAGCAATGGATTCTAAAACCATTGCTGAGGGTATTATGTATATTATTCTCGGATATTCCTTTTGTATATATGGTTTTACTTTCTTTTTATGACCGGAATGAGACGAGCCCTATGATATAGGATTTCCACTTTTGGATTTATCCTGTGTTTATTGTTGTTACTAGCTTAAGTAGACTTGTTAATGAAGATATTTACGAATTTCTACTTCTAGGAATGTATATTTTTTATTACAGCCAGGAACGAGTGAATAAGCGAAATATAAAAGTAATACATAATACAGCGTTGGTGGGTAATTATACGTAGTATTTTATATGAGATGTTTTTGAGGACTGCGGTAAATGGAAATAATTAATTGGTTGGGTTTTGCCATGCTTCCAATAGGTATTATAATTTCAATATTGTTGATTATAGTTGGAACGATAAAACAGGTTAAGTTTATAAACCCTAGAGTTCCATTAGGCGCTTATTATTTTTTCGGGAGTGGTTTTTGCTTTTGTAATAGGATTGCTATCATTAAAATATGGTCATACTACGATGTATGCAAGTACTATTAGGGATGGATTAATATATAATATTCTTGGGTACTCCTTTTTGCATTTATGGTTTTACTTTCTTTTTATGACAGGTATGAGACGCGCTTCTGATATAGGAATTCCATTTTGGATATATCCAACTTTTTATAATAATTACCTTTATTGAGTAGACTCATAAATGAAGAGATTTCCGAGTTTCTAGGTATGTATATTTTTCTTATTACAGCCAGGTAGAAATAACTAATTAAGTAATTGTTACTATATTAAAAAGATGATTGTCTAGTTTAGGCAATCATCTTTTTAGTTTTGTATTCAGTTTAATTAGCATAT
>BNJU01001984.1_pt1 | contig 24694 bp, 31 predicted proteins | sample 8539281 | NCBI WGS metagenome assembly BNJU01 (sample SAMD00202456, study PRJDB9452) | human saliva metagenome | isolation source: human saliva | place: Japan
TTGGAATAGAAGATATTTTACTGAAAATGGCTTATTTTAAAGGCTTATAGCATATTGGAATACGCGACTGGAACAAAATTGGGTAAAGATTTCAAAAAGAATAAATCCAATAATTGTTCAAAGTGGCTTGCAATTGAATATAAAAAATTAGACCGTAGCTTAATTGTTACGGTCTTTTTGGCTCTAGTGCTATTTCTGCTTGTATGTGAAGCATATGATATCGCAAAGGAGACATATTCATTAGCTGCCCGATAAACAGGGGTTTGTTAGGCTGTAAATGGTTTGAATCCATATAACAAACATTTTGGGAAGTCCATATATAACAACATTATAGATTCAGATTCCCAATAAATTCTCTAATTTGATTATATACCGGGTTATCAATGTGGGGATATGCTTCAAGCACGTTATTTGTCCATTCTGGTCCGTGCCCTCCAATATCTTTAATGAAGCATTCCAACTCCCCAACTGGAACAATATGAATGCCGTTTAGCTGTAACGTTTCGTTCAATCGCCTAAAAGCCTGAGCTGCATCTCCAGATGGAATAGCAGTTATTCCTGCCGATTTGATTGTCTCCCATTTTGAAATAGTACTAATAACTGTGCGTATTTCTTTTATTTCTCGATTTGATAAATCTTGATTTTGAGAGCCATCAATGATTCTGTTAATACTTGTTTTGGCATCATTTCTATTGACTTTTTCTTTTTGACTGTGCAAATTCCCTACAATAGTGTTGTAATCACTTTGAATGGTTGTCCAGTCGATTCCAAAAGCTTCTACAATCCCCTTAAATACTGCTTCATCATTCAGTACATCTATGTCTGCTATCAATTTTACGTCAATTTTCAATACCCGGAGTGCCAAAGCAATCTTAGACATACGCTGCTTACCGCCACAATGAATAAAAAGAGTCTCTGAATACTTTCCAGATAATTGTTTAAGGTAGCTTTCAACAATTGAATACATTTTACAGTCAGAATCACTCTCACACAAAACAACAGAGTTATGAAATAAGCTAGACATTATGTTGGAATATTTTAGCAAAGGGTCATTCCATACATCTTCGAATCTATCATTATCAAGAACCAAAAAGTAATTTGTGTCATCTTTTCGAGTAATTCTGATGATTTTGATTCGTTCTGGACAAACCTCTAATAGACCCTTAATGATTTCTTCACTATGAGTTGAAATGAAGCATTGCTGTTTGTCTGATAACGTTTGACCGATTATTTGACCCATAATGTGCGCCTGAGGCGGATGAAGAAAAGATTCAGGTTCATCAATTAGAAAGGTACAAAAGTAGTCAAGCATCAAATAGAGCAAAATCCCAGTAAAACTTTTTATACCATCTCCTTGATTTTGAACCTGTTTATAAGTCTCGAGTATATCCGCATAAGCTTCCTGCCGTGCTTGCTCATCTTCATACTCTTTATCAAATCTTACTGGTTCACCCACACAAAGCGGAATTGTAGATCCATTTAGGATATTTGGAGTAACCTCAATCCCAAAGGCTTTCTTAAAATTATCTGATATCCACTTCCGATATTTACTATCAAATGCAGCATAGTGAATAGGGTGTTGCTTGGGTGAATTTCTTGTTATACTGTTGGGTGCATTACAAATTGTTAATCGTGCAGTTGTATCCAAATTAGCCACAAATAAATTTCGAAAATCGTCAAAGTAGGGGGTTGTTAGAAAATACTCATTTGTGTGCTCATAATAAGTGAAATTTCGCCCGAGAACATTATATGAAGTATATGAACCTTGTGGTTGTTTTGGGGAAATATTATCAAGCAAATCTTTGATTTGAGTAGGATATTTTGTTATAGCAATATCTGACACAACTGTAGTTGGGATTTTTTTTGAAGACAGTGCATAAATATCTTTTAGGGATTGACTTTTTCCGGCGTTATTTGGTCCTACAAAAATAATAATGTCATTTTGTTGGATATCTACATAAGTTCCATCATTGAAATGAACTTTTGAAACATATCCACCTGCTTTTACTGCTTCCATTTATATTATCTCCTCTCTTAAATTGACTATTGTAACAGTAAAATGATTAGGGCTTATCAGTTTCCTATAGTTGCTAAAACTTGTAACTGCCTAAACTTAAATTTCACTATTATCATTTATTACATAGAAATTTTTTTCAAATCATAACTCCAAAAATCATTTCTGGTTATGGGGTATGTGTATTACTCTTCCTTTTTATTTCTTTTCAAGAATCTTGATTTCTTTGGATAGGATAGCTTCCAATCTTCGAATTCCTCATCGGATATTTCTCCGTTATAGTGTTTCTTTCTCATTTCGTCCCATTCTACTAAAAAATCACCAAAATGCGGATTATGAGATAGTAGTGCAGTTGGCTCGCCATTTCCTGCAAGGGGACGGAATTTCATTTCCTTTTCGTAGTCAAAGATGATATGCATGATTTCAAAAATAGAATTCGGCTCATGGTCGATTAAAGCTGAAATATCACAGTTAAGTGCATCCGCTATTTTTCTTAATTGTTCCTTGTTTGGAGATCTATTTCCCAATTCATAATTACGAATTGCAGCATCAGTCAGTCCGGACATGATGGCAAGTTCTTTTTGTGTTAGTTTCCTAAACAAACGAATTTGTTTTAATTTTTTACCGGAAATCATTTTAGGACTCCTCTCTTAAAAATTTCTTTTATATTTTATCATAAATAATCACAAAACACAACATAAGTGTTCTGTTTGACGCTTCAGATAACGCCTTAATATCAGCAATAATAGAAGAGAATATTTTATAATAAAGCTTGATAGAACGAAAATGAACTACTATAATACGGATATACAGTTCAAATACGAACTGTTAGAACACAAGATATTTAGATTGACGCTCGTCCTATCTCAAGACATGGATGCAGAACCTTGCAAACTATGAATTGAAAGGAGGGCTAAAAATGCAAAAGGTATTCATGACAGCAAAAGAAGTTCAAGATTTTTTAGAAGTCAGCAGAACGACTGCATATCAGTTGATAAATGAAATGAATCAAGAACTTACAAAGCTCGGCTATCGAGTACAAGAACCGTTTATAAAGCTACAAAGTTCTTTGGGGATTGCAAATAATAACATAAATCAAATTGCAAGGAGAGTAAATAAAACAGGGGTAGAAATATCTATTGTGTAGACAGATGGCATAATAGCAAGGTACTGTGATAAAATGGAGATAATAATTCATATTCTTTTTACGCTTGAAATTATGCATAATGCATAAAATACAATGTAATTATTGTGAAAAACAATGATTTAATATTAGTTTAAGAAATTACGCCATATGTCGTTTTTTAAATAACCGTAAATTTGTATAATCAAATCACATTAAGTGAAGTAACTTTGTGAAAAAGGTATAGATGCAATAACAACGGTCAAAAGAAAGGAAGAAGTAATGATGTACAAAAAATTAATGACATGCCTGGAAAGCGTAAGAAAGAAAATTGATTTCAAACCAGAGGTTGCACTGATCCTTGGATCCGGACTTGGAGATTTTGCGGATGGAATTCAGATTGAACAGACCATTGACTATACGGATATCGAGGGATTTCCGGTTTCTACTGTAAAAGGACATAAGGGACGTTTTGTGTTTGGCTATGTAGAGAAAACACCAGTTGTAATTATGCAGGGACGTGTTCACTATTATGAAGGATATGCAATGTCAGATGTTGTTCTTCCAACACGTCTTATGGGAATGCTCGGTGCGAAAAAAATCCTTCTCACCAACGCGGCAGGAGGAGTGAATCCTTCTTATAAACCAGGAGACTTCATGATGATCACAGATCACATTACAACAGGAGTTCCAAGCCCTCTGGTAGGACCGAACATGGATGAGCTGGGCACTAGATTTCCGGATATGAGTGAAGTATACAGCTACCGTCTTCAGGATGTGATTCGTAAATGTGCAAAGGAATGTAACATCGAACTTCAGGAAGGTGTTTATGTACAGTTTACAGGACTAATTATGAGACTCCGGCAGAAGTAAGACTTGTACAGAGATGGGGTGGAGATGCTGTTGGAATGAGTACCGCATGCGAAGCTATGGTTGCCCGACATATGGGAATGGAGATTTGTGGAATTTCCTGCATCACAAATATGGCAGCAGGAATCTCCAAAGAGGAGCTTAACCATAAAGAAGTGCAGGAAACAGCAGACCGCGTGGCAAAATCTTTCAAGGAACTAGTAACAAAAGTTGTTGTAAGTATGTAAGACCCATAAGTAAGACATCAGAAAGGAACAGAATAAAATGAAACGATTTGTAATAAAGGGAAACATCTGCTACAGCAGTGAAAACAAAAAGCTGTGCGTTATGAAAAATGGCTATGCTGTCTGTGATGACGGAATATGTGCAGGTACATATGAGGAACTTCCAGAATGTTATGAGACATTTCCCTGCTACGATTATAGTGACAAGCTGATTATTCCCGGTTTTGCAGATCTTCATGTACACGCACCACAGTATTCTTTTCGAGGACTTGGAATGGATCTGGAGCTTCTTGACTGGCTGAATACACATACATTTATTGAAGAGGCGAAGTATCAGGAGCTTGATTATGCGGAAAAGGCTTACGATATTTTCGCAGAAGATATGTTAAAAAGCCCCACTACAAGAGCTTGTGTTTTTGGAACTATTCATAATGAAGCGACACTGCTTCTTATGAAAAAATTGGAAAATGCGGGAATCAAAGGCTTTGTAGGAAAAGTAAATATGGATCGAAATAGTCCGGAGTATATTTGTGAAGAAAGTCCGGAAAAATCAGCAGAAGATACCGAAGCATGGATCCAGAAAGCGGAAAAATTTGAAAATATCAGACCTATCATCACTCCAAGATTTATTCCAACCTGTTCTGATGAACTAATGGAAAAACTTTCTGTTTTGCAGAAAAAATACAATCTACCGATGCAGTCTCATCTTTCTGAAAATTTCGGGGAGATTCAGTGGGTACATGAGCTTTGCCCAGATACGAGATTTTATGGAGAAGCTTATGATAAATATGGGATGTTCGGAAAAAGATGTCCTACTGTCATGGCCCATTGTGTTCACAGTACAGAGGAAGAGATACAGTTGATAAAAAAGAATCAGGTATTTATCGCACATTGTCCGGAATCGAATACCAATTTATCCTCTGGCGTGGCACCGGTACGAAAATATCTGGATCTTGGAATAAAGGTGGGCCTTGGAAGTGATGTGGCAGCAGGTTCATCACTGTCTATGTTTAAAGCCATGACCATGGCTATTCAGTGCTCCAAACTTCGCTGGAGACTTTCAGATCAGGAACTGACACCACTTAAAGTTGAAGAAGTATTTTATATGGCAACCAGAGGTGGCGGAGAGTTTTTTGGTAAAGTAGGAGCTTTTGAAAAAGGATATGAATTTGATGCTGTGGTAATTGATGATTCAAACTTGCGTCATCCGCAGGAGCTTGGAATAAAGATCGTCTGGAGAGGATGATTTATCTTGCAGACGATAGGAATGTAATTGCCAAATTTGTAAACGGAAACGGATTTCTGAGGGATAAAGATGGAATCAAAAGAACTTTTTTTGGAGGCAATCAGTAAACTTAAGGGCAGTAAGCGCGACTACTTGGAACAATTGTTCAAGTATGTCCCTGATGCAATTGTACGAGCAACATCATATAGAAAAAATTAAGAAAGACGAGTTTATTATCCATGAGGGAGAAATATGTGATACCATTTATATCATTTTGAAAGGTGATATAGTGGGGCTGAATTATCAAAAACTCGGAAGAGTATACTATTTTATGGATTTTACACAGATGTTCATTATGGGAGATTTTGAGATTTTTTCAGAGAACCCTACATACAGTGTATCAATCCGTGCATCAGAGAATTGCGAAATCCTGGCGATTCCAGCAGCTCTTTACTGGCAATGGATACAGCATGATGAAAATGCACTTCTTCTGCGGATGAAAAATGTGATGTCTACCCTGACATCTGAAAGCGTAAATCACCGTAAATATATGTTCATGAGCTGTAAGGAACGTCTGATGAAGTATCTTGTAGAGTCCTACGCATATAAAAGAGAAAAAAAGACGGGCATATTGCGGCTGAATCTGACACAAATGGAGCTGTCCGACAGAGTTGGATTCAATTTGAGGAGTGTCCAGAGAAGTATCGCAGCTTTGGAAAAAGAGAAACTGATCACCATGGAAAAAGGAAAGATTACCGTATCGCATGAGCAGTTAGTGAAAATGAGCAGATATCTGGAAGAATAGGAAGGAGACAAAAACCATGAAGAAATATAAGAGAATATTCACTATTGTAGTAGACTCTTTTGGGGCAGGAGCAATGCCGGACGCAGCCCAGTACGGGGATGAAGGAGCAGATACGATGGGACATATTTCCCAGAATGTAGATGAATTTACGATTCCAAACCTTCAGAAACTTGGAATTGCAAATCTTCATCCGTTGAAACAGGTTGCAGCAGTGGAGCGACCAATGGGTTATTATACATTTTTAGAAGAAGCCAGTACTGGAAAGACACTATGACAGGACACTGGGAAATGATGGGACTTCACATCACAAAACCGTTTAAGACTTTTACAGAGACCGGATTTCCAAAAGAACTGATCGATGAACTGTCAAAGAGAACCGGACGGACGATCATCGGTAATAAGAGTGCCAGCGGAACAGAGATCCTGGACGAACTGGCAGAAGAAGAGATTGCAACCGGTCATATGATTGTCTACACATCTGCGGAAATGAGGAGACATTTGGTCTGGATGAATTATACCGTTGTTGCGAGATCGCCCGTGAGATTACGATGAAAGATGAGTGGAAAGTTGGACGTGTCATTGCAAGACCCTATGTCGGCAAGAAAAAAGGCGAGTTTAAACGTACCAGCAACCGTCATGATTACGCATTAAAGCCATACGGAAGAACTGCACTGAATGTATTAAAAGATACAGGGCTGGATGTCATTTCTATTGGTAAGATCTTCGATATCTTCGACGGAGAAGGACTCACAGAGTCAAATAAATCCAAAAGTTCTGTACATGGAATGGAGCAGACAATCGAGATCACAAAGAGAGACTTCGAGGGACTCTGTTTTGTCAATTTGGTAGATTTCGATGCACTATGGGGACACAGAAGAGATGTAAAAGGATATGCACAGGAACTTGAAAAATTTGATGTCAAACTCGGTGAATTATTAGGAGAACTGAAAAAGGATGATCTTCTGATTATTACAGCCGATCATGGCAATGATCCGACACATACAGGAACTGATCACACAAGAGAAAGTACCATTTTTTGCTTATTCCCCATCTATGGAGGGATATGGAAAACTTGAAGATCAGAAAACTTTTGCAGTAATCGGTGCAACAATCGCAGATAATTTTGAGGTTAAGATGCCGGAGGGAACAATTGGTAGTTCTCTTTTGTGTGAACTGAAGTAAAAGCAAGGGAAGAGGAGGATGGGTATGAAACTATTGTTAAACATACTTGGTATTTTGCTTGTGCTGGCAATCAGCTGGCTGATTTCCTGGGATAGAAAAAGTGTAAAATGGAAAAAGGTAGGTGTGGCCCTGATAACGGAACTGATCATTGCAATCCTTGTTGTGAAGGTACCAATTGGACAGAAGATCATCACTCTTCTGTCGAACGGGTTGACTGCAGTTATCAACTGTGGAAATGAAGGTCTGACATTTGTGTTTGGAGATCTTTTTACTAGTGATATGAGCATTTTTATCATTAAAGGCCTTGGAAATATTATTTTTGTATCTGCTTTTGTTAGTGTGCTGTATTATCTCGGTGCAATCGGATTTGTAGTTAAATGGATTGGTAAAGCTGTAGGAAAACTTATGGGTACTACAGAGGTTGAAAGTTTTGTTACAGTTGCAAATATGTTTCTTGGACATACAGACAGCCCGATTCTGGTCAGTAAATATCTGAAGGACCTGACTGACAGCGAAATATTCCTGATTCTGGTATCCGGAATGGGAAGTATGTCAGCATCCATCCTTGGGAGGCTACCATATGCTTGGAATTCCGATGGAATATCTTCTTATTGCAAGTGCGATGGTGCCGATTGGAAGTATTGTGATCTCCAAAATTATTTCTCCGCAGACGGAGTATGCAAAATCCATTACAGATGTAAAAATGGATAATAAAGGGAATAACACCAATGTCATTGATGCCATGGCAGAAGGTGCGAATACAGGTATGCAGATGGTGGGGCATCGATTGTAGGATTTGTAGGAATTGTAGCAGTAGTTAATCTGATCCTGGGTGTGTTCCATGTAAACCTTGCTCAGATATTCTCATATGTATTTGCACCATTTGGATATTTTATGGGACTGGATATGCAGAATGTTTTGTTTGAAGGAACACTTCTTGGAAATAAGGTAATCTTAAATGAGTTTGTTGCTTTCCAGGAACTCAGCACAAAGTTAAGTACACTTGATACAAGAACAGGAATGATTTGTGCGATTTCTCTGTGTGGATTTGTGAATCTTTCCAGTATGGGTATGTGTATTGGAGGTATTGGAGTACTTTGCCCTGAAAAAAGAGGAACTATTTCCCGCCTTGTATTCCGTTCTATGATTGGCGGTGCGTTTGTAAGTATCACAAGTGCTCTGATTGTCAGCATGGTAACTTTATTTTAAATGAATCAGAGAGGATGTAGATTATGGATAAAAAAGATATATTAAAAATGGTGGATCACACATTTCTTGGACAAACGGCAACATGGGATGATATTCGAGGAATCCTGGATGATGCCATAAAATATGAGGCGGCATCTGCATGTATTCCGGCTGCTTATGTAAAACAGGCTGCTGAATATGTAGAGGGAAAACTTCCAATTTGTACAGTAATCGGTTTTCCGAACGGATATAATACAACTGCTGTAAAGGTATTTGAAACAAAAGATGCCATTGCAAATGGTGCTTCAGAAATCGATATGGTTATTAACATCGGATTTTTAAAAGATGGAAGATATGAAGAAGTAGAGAATGAAATTCGTGCGATCCATGAAGCTTGTGAGGGAAGAATCCTCAAAGTCATCATTGAGACATGTCTTCTTACAGAAGAAGAGAAGATGAAAATGTGTGAGATCGTTACAAATACAGGTGCGGAATTTATCAAAACTTCTACCGGATTTTCTACAGCGGGAGCAACTTTTGCAGATGTAGAACTGATGAAGAAATATATTGGGAAAGATGTAAAAGTGAAGGCAGCAGGTGGAATTTCATCTTTCGATGATGCAGAAAAATTTATTCATCTTGGTGCAGAGCGTCTGGGAACAAGTCGCCTTATTAAGATCCTGAAAAATACAGACACTGGTGTAGGATATTAATTCTATGATAGAGGAATAACAAATGAGTATAGCAATGATTATTGAGGTTTTTGGATATATTGGATGTATATTTGTAATTGTTTCCATGCTGATGACTTCTGTTGTGAAGCTTCGTGTTATCAATACGGTGGGTAGCTCTATTTCGGCCGTGTATGCGATGATAGGACATTCCTACCCACTGGCTCTTGTTAATGCCTGTCTTGTGGTGATCAACATATACAACCTTTCCAAACTTATGAAAGCGGAGAATAACAATCGGTATGATCTGGTTTACACAAAAATGGAAGATTCATTCCTTAATTATTTCCTGAAATACTATGAGATAGATATCCGTAAATATTTTTCGGAAAAGTCTCTCAACCCGCTAATTTCAGAGGTGGCATATACTATATTCTGTAAAGGTGTACCGGCAGGAATTTTCCTTGGAAAAAAAGAGGACGATGGAGTACTTTCTGTAAATATAGATTATACAACACCGGTTTACAGAGACTGTTCTGTGGGAAGATTTCTATATGCGAGATTGAAGGAAGAAGGATTTAAAAAGCTGATTTGCAGTGAAGTACATGAAGCACATAAATCTTATCTTGTAAAAATGGGATTTCGTGAAGAAAATGGGGTGTATGTAAAAGAGCTATAAATGCAGTAGGCAATCGATATAAAATGATTCGTTTGAATCAATAACTAAAAGACAGGTTTAGATACATTGAAATAACTTCAATGTGTCCAGATCTGTTTTTTATAGCTTCATAAATAAAATCCTTTCAGTTTCGTAGGCGAAAACTATAATTAAGGTGTATCCTATATTTCCATTGGATTAACAAGTCTTTGTTTATTGAAAAAGATGATTATGTAATGAAAGAGTGCAGAGTGTTAAAATAATGCTTGCATTTGTTAAATTATTTTGTTTAAATAATACTATGGTCAGAGGTTGAATTATACTGGTACTTGATATGGATTGGAAAAAACTTTGCGTTCTTAAGTATTTTGACCGAAATATTATTATTATAGAGGTGTTATGGCTGAGAGAGTAAATATATTAAAAACAGACTATGAGATGGATCGCACCGATTGGACACAGGTTGTATCTGCTGTCTTCGGAGGTATGCTTCATGTACAAGATATGATCGAGATGTATGTTGCCAATGGACAGGGCTGGAATGTGGACTTTGCCACACAAAAAATAAAAATTGGCAACAATATATATCCGATTCAATTTATCGGAAGTGAATCAATGCAGTCAAATGATTGGCTATGGGGTTGGGAGAATATAAACGGTTTTGATGAGAGTCTGCTTAAACTTGTGGATGAAGCAAGAGCTTTTGGACAAAAAGTGGGATTTAATGCTTTAACTGTTCCAAATCTGCCGCTTACACAGAGTGTCACAGGATATCTTCTTTCTATGATTGCCTGCGGCATAAGTGAGAAGAACTATGGATACTATCCATGTAAACATTCGGGTGGTGTTGCTTTTGTAGCACTGTATGATTTGCCTAAAAAGTTCTTTGCACCTGTAAATTCTACAGGATTTGTCGGCAATATAATGAAGGCAATAAGCCTGTATGAGCTTGATCATAAGATATTGGTGGAGGGATTTTTGGCATGGAACGGCTGTGACTACTATTGGGAAGACAACAATATCTATGCAACTTTTGAAAACAAAGAGCAGTTACTTATCAGATTTGAGAATATAGGTGACAAAAAGAGAATAAAGAATATTGACGGAATAACCGGATAAAACAAGTGGACCTCTGAATGATATGTACCCAGAATCCTGGACACATATTATGAACTAAGTGGAACGCATGGATGCTATCCTGTACCTTACAGGTGGCATCCATTTTGTTTTTCGTTGTATTCTTTCATTGTTGTAATAATTTATTCATCTAGTGCTTTTGAAAAGCTCTCAAATGATTCATATTCTTTCTCGTAGCCGTAGTACATTTCATTCTTTAGACGTCCAAAGAATGTTTCCATAATGCAATTGTCTATGCAATTGCCACGCCTAGACATTGATTGGATAATTCCTCTGTTTTTTAGTTCTTGACGATAGTAGTTATGTTGATATTGCCATCCTTGATCTGAATGAAATATTAATCCTGTAAGTGATTTGAACTTTTTAAACGCCGTCTCTAACATTCTCTTGATTTGATTTAGGTTTGGACTTATCGATAAATCATATGAAATAACTTCATTTGTGTACATGTCAATTATCGGAGAAAGATAACACTTTCCCCATGAAAAGTTAAACTGAGATACATCAGTTGTCCACTTCTGAAGTGGTGTTGTCGCTGTAAAGTCCCTATCTATTATGTTTGGTGCTACTTTGCCTACTTCGCCCTTGAATGAATAATATTTCTCTTTAGGCCTTTTGCCTTGCAATCCAAGTGAATGCATGATGCGTTGTACTCTTTTGTGATTAACAATATTTCCATGTCTTAAGAGTTCTCTATACACTCTTCTTACACCATATCTGCCTTTATGCTGATCAAATATTTTCTTGATTTCTTCAGTGAGTTCAGCATTTCTAAAGCCTATAATATCAACTTTACTGATTTCGTAGTAGTAAGTTGATTTAGGCATATTTAAACCTTTTAATAGGTGCTTTAATTGGTATCCTTCTTCTCTGAGTGCTTTGATGATTGCTGCTTTTTCGCCTTGAGTTGCGCAGCCCATCTTTCTTGTCTCAAGGCGATCCTTTTTTTACTACTTCAATCTCAGCTTTCATTGCTGCAATTTCTGCTCTTAGTCTGATTAACTCTTCGCGTTCTGATTCAGTTAAAGGCTTGGGCTCAATCGTTTTCTTTTTCATATCAGGGTTCTTGTTCTTGCGACCTTTCTTTTTATTCACAAGACCATTGTAACCTAATTCTTTGTATTTGTGAACCCACATATATAGCATTCCATCGCTGATACCCGCAGAAATAGCAACTGAATTGTTGGATTGTCCTGCTAATACTTTAGCAACTAATTCATATTTTGCTTCAGGGGTCCACACTTTGTTATTACCTAAGTGCTTTAAAGCATCTGGTCCATTTTGTTCTCCAATACGAACCCAGTATCGAATCATTTTACGAAATCTTGTTGTTTTTATCCCTTCTGGTGTTTTAGGCCAGATTCCTTGTTGATATAGCTCGATACACTCTAACTTATACTCATGACTGTAACGCATGAAAAATACCCTCCTTACTGGGTGTCCAGTAAAGAGGGTACATATCATGAACGAATGGTCCTATTTCTTTTAGGGACTTATTTCACAGCCTCTTTTTGAAGGAATTACATAGTTTTTGCTAACAGATCTATGGAATAATATCTGTTTTGTTTAGGTGTGTTTTTGCACCACAAAAAAACTCGTCCCCAGTTCTTTTTAAGCCATTGCCATTAAAATTCTGTTTCTAAAATATTTAAAGTTTCGTACGCCATAAGATATTCTTTTCAGCACCTTTATCTTATTATTCAATCCTTCTGTAGGGCCATTTGAAATGTGCCTGTACTTAAGAGAGTTTAAGATATATTTATAGCTATTTCTAAATGTGGTTATTGCTGTTTTGAACTCTTCAATTCTTGAGTTTTCTACCTCATGGAGCCATTCACTAAACAAAGTTCTTTGCTTTGAATAGAAGTTTTTATCAAGAATATCAAAAAATAATTCTTTAATAAAATGTGTTTTTCTTAAATCTCCTGAGTACTCAAGCATTCATTCAAGTGCTGCTCGGTTATCGTTCGATAGCTTTGCTTTTCTCTTCGTAGATAACGCCTCTTTTTCAAAAAAATAAAAAAAACATGATTTACCCTGCAAAGGAATATCTTTCATCTTTTGAATCCTATAGTCATGTACTTTAGAAGTCAATGCGTTGCAGTTAGGTCATGAATGAGGCTTGATATTTGTCTGTCTGAATATAAAATGAGATCGCAGGATCATTTATAGATTTTATATTGACTTTTGATTCATCAATGCCCAAAGTTTTAGCTAGGTCGTTCATATGAACACCTCCTCCAAGTGTAGTTGTGGTAAACTGGGGACTTGGAAGTTTTTTTATTTATAATAATAAAAAATGTTGAGATTAGCAATTGCCAACCCCAACATTAATTATAGAGCCAAAACCTTCCATCATTTTGGTGGGAGGTTTTTTGAAACAGTGAGTGATAAATTACTATTTTGGTTGTAGATTACTGAGGTGGGCTCTGATTAAGAGATAAAATTATTTAGTTATATGTCTTTTTGTCTTTCTGTAATTACTTCCATTTTTTTAGGTTTCGGAAGATTATCTGTTTTTTTGAGCAGCTGTTTTGATTATCTCAACCATACTACTTTGTTTGGTTAAAATACTATTACTATCTTTGGTCGTCTTGAAAGTGTTTTCAATTTATTCCTTAGCAATCTTTTTTTACAGCTGTTGATAAAACTCGGTTTTCAATTTGCCTATACGATATTCCCATAATTTTTGTTTTTAGCAATGTTAACATTACTATTTAAAATGGTAACCAAGAGAGCAATACCAATAGTTTGTCCAATATATCTGGAAGCATTAACGATACCTGATCCAATTCCGGACTTATTAATCGGTAAATATTTTACAGCTGATGTTAATGCTATTACTATAAATTATATTCATAAACTAATAACAATATTATAATAAATAATTATATTTCGTGAAGTATTATACTGAATAAGACTAAGTATAAATAATCCACCAACTGTAATAACCAACCTGATACTAATGAGTAATCATGCACTAATTTTTGGTACATTTTAGTTGCTAACGGCATACCTACTACAATAGCTAAAAACGAAACTGGCTATAATGGTTTGTGATGACCAACCATAATCATAACCTTCCAATAAACCAAATATAAGTCCGCCTAAAGTACAAGTAAGAAAAATCATGCCTATCCAGTCAATATTCTTTGAAATTGTTAAATCATATGATTCTTTTGTCCACACTAGGATCATCAAGACTGCAAAGAAAGCGAGCAGAGATTTACCAGAGCTAAGACGATGGGAGGTAACTATAGCAAAGAGCAGATTAAAGTTAGAATCCTGAGCAAAGAGAAAAAACTTGGCATTATCATCGATCTTAAGAACAACGAAAAGGTTTCAAGCAAAGGATATGATCGTTAGGCTACGAAGTAATGATAATAGTAGCAAGTACAATGATAGTAATTCGAGATAAGGGCTTTCATTCGATGAAGGAGTTGGAGTCTGAGATTAAAAGATTATCATCCCAAGCAAATCAGCTCAGAAAAGAGTTTGAAGATAAGAAATTTGAACTGAAGCTAATCAAGGAAATTACGAAGTATCTGCAAGCCTGCATCAATAAAAAGGCTCATTACGATGGATATAGAAAAAAATCCAAATGACAAAAATCTATATTATGATGAATAAGAAGGATGTAGAAGCTTATAAGAAGGCTTTTTTTCGGAAGTAGAGATTAGTGTGAAAGAAAGTAGAGGTAAGGCGTAAATCGGTGCACTTAAATAAGCTGTCTTAAGTAGGCAACTTATTTGAGGATATAGATTTAGTAGATTGATCAAGAAGCTAAAGGTTCATCAGGAGGAAGCAGTCCTTCCTTTTGTAAAAGTTTTTTTGGCTTGCTTGATAGCCTTAGCCTTCTGTTTTTTTCAGCTAAAGGTGCAGGCATATCGATTTTTGTAAAGATCGCTTGGATTCCATACCTCTCGGTAGACAGCATCCGGTAGATGGCTGTAAGAATCATACGGGCAATGGCAATAACAGCTCTTTTTCTTGCCACGGCGTTTAACAAGGATTCATATTTCGTTTTGTAGTAAGGAGACTTGTCAGATTTCACGGCTGCATGAGCACACTGTACTAATGCAGGTTTGAGGTAGACACCGGCACATGTAATACGGACAGATTTCTTCTTACCGGCAGATTCATTGTTGCCAGGGGTAAGACCTGCCCAACAACATAAGCGTTTAGAATTACAAAACTGAGACATGTCAATACCAATTTCGGAGATGATAGTAATTGCACTATCATGTTTGACACCCGGAATGGTAGTTAGTAACCGGATAGCTTTGTCATAATCAGGATCGGAAGAAATCAAAGATTCAATCTGTTTATCTATATCATTGATTTCAGCTGTGATATAATCCATATGTGTGCGAATTAGGCGCATACGATATTTCTGGGCATCAGTCATCTGATATCCTTCGATAGATTCAATCACAGCGTCTTCTTTGGATTTGAGGCTCTTAAGAAGTTTTGAAGCGATTTCTTCATGGTTAATCGTAGTACCTGATTGTTCAAGCTGATAATCGATAATGGATGAGGATGACTTCCCAAAGATATCGGATACAACAGAATCTAATGCGATATTACAAACAGTAAGAGCATTCTGATATCTATTCTTTTCACTTGAACGGCAAGAAACAAGCTTGTAACGATATCTTGTGTATTCTCTAAGAATACGGATCAACCTACAAGGAATGTAGCTGCTTTTCACAAGTCCCAGTCGGAATAAGTCTCCAATCCATTTAGAATCTTTGGTATCGTCCTTGTTACCCTTAACAGCTTTAACCCATTTGGGATTAGCAATGGTAACGTTGATTTGATCTTCGAGAAGATTAAAGACAGGAACCCAGTATTTACCTGTGGATTCCATACAGACATCATGGCATTCATTTTCAAGAAGCCACGATTTAAAGTCTAAAATAGAATTGTTGAAGGTAGAGAATCGCTTCTTTTGATAAGAAGGTGCAATACCGGCGGTAGTTTTGATGATTGTGGCAACAAGAAAAGATTTGTGAACATCGACACCACAACAGGTTTGATAAGTAACTTTCATAGTGTAACTCCTTTCGTAAAAGATAAGAAGCCATTGACTGAACTGCCACACAATAAAACAAAGAGCTTTAACAATTCTTAGTGTACGGATTCATGATACCACTTATTTGTGCTTGAAAAGACAGAACTTACACTGATTTTTATGCTGTCTAAAACAGAGAAAGTTTTTACAACTTTACCTCCCGTGCTTTGTAGTATAGCTTCTTGTTATATATTTTAAATCACAGAGTTGAGATGTAAAACACTTTCATTACTATTTGTGCTGCGGCTTGCCTGCGGAATGGAGATTTTTATAAAACAGTTTCCACATTTAAAGAAAGAGATATTGGGAGGTATAAAACGAGGCGATGGAAAGTCGATCTTTAAAAACTAAATCAGCATTCTAAGAGCTTACACGACATACAGAAAGAACTTGCAGAAGAACATAATAAGTTGCAAGAGAAGCTGATAAATCTCCGAAAGTAAAATCAAAATATCGAACAAAGGATATGGAACGATAGGAGGTAATGCACATGATGAATGAAAATTTGTTATGTAAATTCTTTTTTAGGAAACACCTTGGAATAAACTGTAAGGCGTTAGATTGCAGATTAGAGATATTGTAAAGTTTGAACATAAGTAAAATTGGCTAATAAGGCAAAAGGATGCTTGAATTTTAGAAAGTCTTCAAGGGAATAAAGAATAGCTATTTAGAGAATGAGGTGTGATTTATGATTCTTGTTGTGGTACTTCAATGACAAGTACCGCAGGGCCATTTACAGTCTCAACTATAAATTTGATGGGAACATAAAATGTGAAACTCATCATGAATCACCGTTACTTTTATCAAGGCAATAAATATCCTTATTACCGAGAAAGATGAAATAATAGAAAACATTCATTTGATATGGCAGACAGTTTTTGATGTTACAGCCTTGGAGGAAGAACAGGACAAACTTCGTATCGAGATGAAAATTGAGGTGAAAATACCCTAAGACTGTGTAGCGTAGAATGTGAGAATTGAACAGATTCAAGAGGGTTATCAGAAATGTAATGTTATGATGGTTTGGTGGAATGATACGAAAAGGTCAAATAAAACTATGATGCCATAGTGAAAGCTATTGAAGAAAAACAGGCTTAACATAATGAGCATTTTAATTGACACCCTCAAAAATACGAAGAGCCAATCACAAAATTCGATGCTGGGATACGAGGAATAATGGTAGTTTATATAACTATGGATAAGGACAAAAATATGATCGTCACATTCAAGGATGGCGTGGAAGTGGAATTATAGGGATTTCGATGCGAAAAAAATTAGAACAGATATTTTACACAAAAATGTTGTAAGCATATTGTTAAAAATTATTGCTTATTTTACTTATGTAAAATATATTGACATAAGTAAAGAAAATTGATATTCTTATTATTAGAAAGGTGGTGTAAGAATGATAGATTTTTATTATCAATTAAGACAAAGGATGGTTGACGCAATGCAAGCGTCCTTAAAACAAATAAGGCAAGTGTTAGGATTTGGTGTGCAGGAATTCGGAGATTTAATTGGGTTGACAAGGCAAACGATAAACAATCTTGAAACGCAAAAGAATAAGATGAGTTCAATTCAATATATTGCTGTTTGTGCAGTAATTGACAATTATGTAAAAGACAAGCCAGAATTATTACCTATTCTTTCAACTATATTGTGCTCAAATGAAGATGAGAGTGCAAGCAATGTATTTGAAACGATTGAAAATGGCTCGCTTTTGAAAAAATGGTTTATGTGCTTTCCTGATGAGTCTAAGATATTTGGCTTTTCATCAGACATAGCATCAATTATTGCAAACGAGGATTTTAACAATATTGCAGAGAACTATCGAGTTTTTTTGGATCAGACGGTGTTGTTTGAAGATGATTTTTCAAATGCGATACAGCCTTTAGCTTTAGCATTAAAAAATAGTGGTAATAAATTCATCATTCCATTAAAAGTAATTGAAGCAATCCAGCATCAATTGATGAGTCCTAACGAGAATGATGTATCCCTTGCAAAGAACGGCATGAAGTTACTTATGGGTATGCAAAATGAGGAATTGGTTGATATACGTGGAGAAAAAAATGATGTAAACATTATAAGCACATTTGTATCAGTTTTTGCCAAATTTAAATGTGTCAACAGATTGGCTATAATCACCTGTGATGCTAAATTAGCAAAGCAAATTATGGGACTTAATAATGATATACTCGGCGGGTTCAATATTCTGCTTCTGAAGTATTCTAAAGCTAACGGATTTCAAAAATGGGAACAGGAGGACTTGTCAGATGAAGAAATAGAACAATCTATATCAATGAATGTTAATCATAAATTAATACCTGAGGATGGTTCTACAGCAGAACTAAGGGGTTGGGAATCAATTGACTAAGGGAGGAAGTTGTTATGGCATATGATACTAACCAGAACGGTAAGGAAAACTACGCTAAGAATGTATTGGATGGTTATGCTAAAGATTGGAAAATTTTCATGGATACCTGTAGCATATTACATTTTGCAACAAATGAATTTTGGGGGAATATTATTCCTCTTCTTTTTCAATATCAAAATAAGGTCATTATTCCACTGCGAAGTATTGAAGAATTACAGAAACTCGAAGCTAATACAGGAAAACATGAACTTGCAGAAAATGCAAAAAATTGCTTAAAAGTATTGCATCAGTTAATTAATGCAGGCTTTGTAGAGATAAGAGGCGAACAAAGTGATAACTTTGCAGATAATGTCTTTCAAGTGGTATTTACTAAATTTAGAATGACACACAAATTGCTGCTTATTACACAAGATAATGACTTAGCTAAGGATATAATAGCCCTAAATAGCAATAAATCGGTTAGAGCGAATCCTGTCCATGTTAAGAGAATTAATCAGTATGGTTTTTTGAGCAACTTTATATGGAATACTGATAATACCAAAAGCGATAAACCTCAGCAGAATAAACGGCACAACAGTGGCGAAGATTTGGATGAAGATGAAGTTTTTCAAATTTGTAAAACTGTAACATCACTTGATGATTCAAGACTTGTGGTAACTCATATTCCAGCAGAAAACGAAATCGTGTATACATCACATGGTCCAATAAAATTGGAGTCCAAAGTCGCAGCAGGAGGAGAAGGTATTATATATACGACTAACACTCCTTATGTTGCCAAAATATATAAAAAAGAGAATAATACTAAAAGAAAATATGAAAAAATCAAGCTTATGCTTAGCAAAGAAATAGAATGTGAAGGTGTGTGCTATCCGGTTGCTGCATTATACAATTCTAAAAAAGAATTCGTTGGGTATATGATGCCGAAGGCAAAAGGAAAGGAATTGCAGAAAAGTATCTTTATCAAACCGTTATTTCAGAAAAATTTCCCTAAATGGAAAAAGCGCGATACTGTAGAATTGTGTATTACGATACTGGAAAAAATCAAATATCTTCATGATAGAAATATTGTGATGGGTGATATAAATCCGGCAAATATCTTGGTTGTGTCTCCAAAGGAAGTTTATTTTGTTGATACGGACAGTTATCAAGTTGAAAACTTTCCTTGCCCTGTGGGTACGAACAACTATACTGCACCGGAGATTCAAAGAAAGCGTTTTTCGGATTTTCTACGAACAATGGGAAATGAGAATTTTGCAGTAGCTACACTTCTTTTTATGATTATGCTTCCGGGAAAACCGCCATACTCACAACAAGGAGGAGAAGATCCTATTAATAATATTATCCGAATGGATTTTTCATATCCGTTTGGTGATAGTTCAAACAAAAAAACGCCGGATGGTCCGTGGCGCTATATTTGGAGTCATCTGACATATGACTTAAAAAAAGCATTCTATAACACTTTTAGAAAGGGAGGTGATCATTCTACAGAGAGTACTCGACTTACGGTTGATGAGTGGATTCCTATTTTTACATATTATCTGGAATTACTGGATAGTGGAAAGTTTGGAAAACAAGATAAAGAGTCAGAAAAATTATTCCCTACTCGTCACAAAAAAAATCCAAAGGTGGAATATACTACCTGCAAGATGTGTGGTAATGAAGTGCCTGAAAATCAATGTCAAAATGGCATATGCCGAGACTGCTTAAATAAAGGCGAAGTCTACAGGTGTAAAAAATGTGGTAAAGAGATTCTGTATACAAACTATCAAAAATATGTCAAAAATGCTAAACGTTTTGATGTTTGTTCTGAGTGCTATCGTGATGCTAAAAAGAATCGGTCGTATAGTTATTCTGGAGGATATTCTTCTCAAACAACAAGACACACTTCATCTTCACATAGCAGTGGTTCTTCTGGAAGTAAAGGTTCATTCTGTTTTATCTCAACTGTAATATGTGAGTATTTTGGTAAATCTGATGACTGTGCAGAACTCAATACATTACGAGAATTTAGGGATAATTGGTTAAGAAATCAACCAGAAGGACAGCAGCTGATTGCAGAATACTATAATAATGCACCACTTATTGTAAGCAAATTAAAGGCATCGTCTGACTATGAAACTTACTGCCAATATCTTTGGGATAATTATCTGCAGCCTTGTCTTATATTTATTGCAAATAAACAGTATGAATTGTGCAAGAATTATATATTGAGATGTATCACTATCTGCAAGGTATACTTTGCTAAGGGAGGCTTAGAAAAAATACTTCTTAAGCTGAATATAATTTTAACAAACAATATAAGGAGGAAGATAAAATGGATAACAATTTATTGGTAAGATTAGAGGATTTAGTAAACAACCCTACGGCAAGAGTGCCGGTGTGTCTTTGCTTGGATACCAGTGGTTCTATGTGTGGAATGCCTATTGACGAATTAAACGAAGGTGTGCGTTTGTTTTATGATGCTATTCGTGAGGATGAAACTGCACTATATTCAGCAGAGGTCAGCATTGTGACTTTTGGGGGAAATGCACAATGTATTGTTGATTTTGCAAGTTTGGAGGTACAGCCTAATGCACCCACTCTTTCTGCTAACGGAATGACACCTATGGGTGAAGCTGTTAATATGGGACTGGATTTGCTTGAGCAACGTAAAGAAGAGTATAAAGATCGTGGGGTAGATTACTATCAGCCTTGGCTTGTTCTTATGACAGATGGTGCACCTAATGGCGATTCGGCAGAATTATCTCGTGCGATAAATAGAACTGTGGAATTGGTTAATCAGAAAAAACTTACTGTATTTCCTATCGGCATAGGTCCGGAAGCTGACATGGGTGTTCTTGCTCAGTTTTCACCTAAAAGACCACCGTTAAAACTGCAGGGATTGAAATTTCGTGAGTTTTTTGCATGGCTCAGCAAGAGTGTATCAAAAACTTCTCAGTCTACCCCGGGCGAAAGCGTAAAACTTGATGTTGACGGAATCAAAGGTTGGGGAGAATTATAAGGAGGACAAATTATGGATAACAATATGCTTTTAAGAATAGAGGATTTAGTAAATAATCCGACACCGAGAGTACCAATATGCTTATGTTTGGATACAAGTGGTTCAATGGGAGCTGTAGAAGGTGAATGCGTAGCAACAGGAGAGACTGTTTATGAGGATGGTCGTACTTGGAATGTTGTAACAGGCGGAACAAGTAGGATTGATGAACTTCAAAAAGGTGTTGAACAGTTCTATGAAGCAATTCGTGAAGACGAAATCGCTGTCTATTCTGCTGAAATCTGTATTGTTACTTTTGATAACAAAGCAACATGTGTATTGGATTTTGCAAATATCGAGAGACAAGAAACTATTCCAGAATTACATCCGGTTGGTAATACAGCAATGGGAGAGGGAGTCAATCTTGCACTTGATTTGTTAGAGCAAAGAAAACGGGAGTACAAAGACAAGGGGGGTTGATTACTATCAACCATGGCTTGTTTTAATGACAGATGGAGTTCCAAATGGGGATGCAGCTGAATTGAATCGTGCCATATGCCGCACAACGGAAATGGTTAATCAGAAAAAGTTAACAGTATTTCCTATTGGTATAGGTAATGAAAGTGATATGTCTACACTTAATAGTTTTTCACCTAAGCGTCCAGCATTGAAATTACAGGGAATGAAATTCCAAGAGTTCTTTGCTTGGCTTAGCAAGAGTGTATCCAAAACATCTCAGTCCACTCCAGGAGAAAGTGTAAAACTTGATGTAGAAGGAATCAAAGGCTGGGCAGAATTATAAAATCAAGGTGTCTGACAAGATTTGCGTTTGTCAGACACTGCTATATGGAGGTGTTTTTTAATGTGGAATATAATTCAATGTGCGGCACAAGGTCGCAGTCATATAAAGTCAGATATACCTTGTCAAGATAAAACCTATTCAGCAGTTGATAATGACACACAGGTAATAGCTTTAGCAGATGGAGCAGGATCGGCAAAACTATCTCATTATGGTGCAGAAACGATTACAAAGTTTATATGCTCAGAATTAACTGAGAAATTTGACACTTACTTTAGCAATAATGATGGTGTTTCTGTAAAACAACAACTTATAGAAGGAATGCTAAAAAGTCTAAGCAAAACAGCAAACCAGTTAGAATGTGAAATCAAAGAATTGGCTTCTACTCTATTGTTTGTGGCAATTAAGAATAATCAATTCATAATCGCACATATAGGAGATGGTGTAGTTGGATATCTTAAAAATGATGAGATGAAAATTGCATCTCAACCAGAAAATGGTGAATTTGTAAATACAACTGTATTCACTACATCAAAAGATGCTATTGTGACTATGAAATTAATCAAAGGTTCTTTAGGAGAAATTCAGGGATTTGTTTTAATGTCAGATGGCACTGAAACCAGTTTATATAGTAAAAAAGAGCGTAAATTGGCAGATGTCCTAAAAAAGGTAATGCAGATGTCTACTATCATTTCTGTTGATAAAGTGCAAGAACAACTTGAACAAAGCTTTGAAAATGTAATCGTAAACGCAACAACAGATGATTGCAGTATTGCTATGTTGGTAAAAAGAAATGATGATTTCAAAGGATATTTGCAATTAGATAAAAGACAAAAACAAAAATTATTAGGACTTAATTCGAGTACATCTAATAAGACAATAAGGAGATACGATAATATTTTTGCTATATTTACAGAATAACCAATCCATATCACAGATTGCAAGAAGAATTCATTTAAAGCAAAAAAATTTACGAAAAAAATATATCAATAAACTTTGTATGCTTAATTTTATTGAGAAAAAAAGGTAGTTGTTACCATACCATAATAGTTTTGGACACAGGAAACGAGGTAAATATAAAGGTAGAATCGTAGAGATTGAAAAATACCACAACCGTGGTGTTTACATCAAACAGGTGTAAAGGACGCAAAACAGTATAAATATAGCAACTATCCAAGTGAAAATGGAACTTATGTGACGAATAGAGAATGTTATGAAACAGTTTTGAATGTTAAAATCATTGTATACGATTTTGAAAAGAGTATTGTATTTGATGTTTACGAGGATATTCTTGTAATTGCAGGAAAGAGAAGAATTTCTGTGCAACTTCTGCAAACGGTTGAATCTTATGAAGGCACGAAAGTTGATGTTTATGCCGATGATGGGTACAATTTTACTTTTGACCAAGCACAATTACTGAATTATCAAGATAGAGTGATGTATCCACTAAGATGTGGGTGTGTTCATCATTAAAAGGTTATTCGTTACATTGTATCATTTTTAGAATGGCAACAGATTCCGTTTCAGGTACTTAGGACATACTGATAGAACAATGATATTAGGAATTGAGCGATTGTATATAATATGGAAAATACAATATTATTGAAATTATAGTATCACTCTTGATACTGATGTGATACTATAAAAATTCTAAAAATAGCAAAAAAATAGTTATAAAAACCGCTTAAAACAGAAATAAGAAAGATACTAATATAAAAAAATAAATATGATATGGTAATTATTGAGTTTGAGTATAAATTGGAAGTTTTGGAGGCAGTTTAAATGGATGATAAAGTCAAAGCGTTTTGAATTAAATTTTGCAATGAAAAGAAGTTACCTAAAGATATAAAATATGAAGCTTGGAGTTTTGGAAATACTAAAGAAATGGCTAATAAATTGGCGGAATTAGTTAATTGTAAAATTAAGACAGCTACGACATCAGCATATGAACTATATGAAGGCGGAGAGCATATCCCACAGGCAGGAGAGTATAATATTATTCTCAACGGTTCTGGAGAGCTGGTGTGTATTACTCAAACAAAAGTAGTGTATATCATGCCTTATAACTTAATCACACCTGAACATGTATAGCATGAAGGTGAAGGTGACAGAAACTATAGGTATTGGAGAGAGGTTCACGAAAGATTCTTTTGTGAAGAATATAAATTGGTCGGCAAAAATTTTTATGAACAATCACCTATGTTATGCGAAGTATTTGAAAAGATTTATTAGACAAATGCCTGTTTGTCTAAACCATCGAATAGTGTAAAACAAAGCACATAACTTTAAGACTTATAATCTTTAAGCTATGTGCTTTTTATGTGCCTATCTTAACGAAATATATCCCAACAAATCCATAAAATTTCTTGTCGG